>JAAUXT010015823.1_pt1 | contig 31922 bp, 37 predicted proteins | sample 7278171 | NCBI WGS metagenome assembly JAAUXT01 (sample SAMN14350112, study PRJNA611818) | marine sediment metagenome | isolation source: surface marine sediment (1.8m) | place: French Polynesia: Moorea | collected 2018-08
ATCAAACCGCTTCGTGCGTCTGTCACAAACAGGTTTTACTCGCGCCCGCTACATAGGAACATTATTCTATGCCCTTCCCCCCCCCCCCCCCGATGAAACCCATTGGCTTGCCTGGTCTGCTCTGTGTACATGTATCCGCGCGTGTCCTCGCAGTAAAGACACACGAAGTCTCCGCAGCGAAGCAGCGTCGCAGCTTCGTCAGGCGACGCCATCGCGACGACTCACAGACTGTCGACGTTAAGTGACGCTTTAATTCTGTACCAAATCAAAACGGTTTGATACAAATCAAACACTTGAAAATCATAGTCAGATGGAGGGTTTAGTGATGGTTTCGGGAAATTCAGTGTGCTTGAAAAGAGAATGCTGAGCAGCTAGAAGTGAGTCCGTGCTACTTTTCATTCGGATTTCTCGAAATCAGTAACTTAATTAAAGCTCAATACCTCACATTTTTGCTGAGTTGACCCCAAGGTAGCTGATTGCAATCAAGTCCATTCCAAGAATCTGATGAATTGGCAGCGCCTGAACGTGTTGGTGAGACACAGAGACTGTGCTGTGTTCGTACACCCGTCAGTTGACAATATTTTGCTTGTTTTTCACCGCGAAAAAACCAGAACAATTGAGTTGTCACAAGACAACGAACTTTTGCGAAGAAAACTGGAACTCACAACTCGTACATCTGTTTGTGTTATTTTCAGATGACCACCCCATGAATGTCACACTCCACTGACTTTTGAGTACAGGAGACTGACATTGTCACACTAAGATGCAAGCACTCGTTGTGCCAGGGGCTTCAAGGGTTCATGCATTGTTGAAACGAACTGACCTGTAAAGTGCAACCCCAAAACTTTTTGACTGTAAAAGCTTTGAAACCTCACTGGTTCGGGATATTTTAGGGGAGACTGAGAGAAAATCTAGGTTTTCAACCGGCAAGAATTTGCGAGAGAGAGAGAGAGAGAACGAGAGACAGAGGGAGAGAGAGAGAACACACACACACACACACACACACACACACACATACACACAGAGCCACGAAGGTACTCGGTTTGGTTCCACGCACAACGGTGGTTTTGGGACCCTGTGCCAGGCACGTTGCGTCCACAACACCAACGTCAATCCGATCGCGTGAATTTTGTTGGAAGCTTTCCGCAACAATGGATTTATTGCAATGACGTGCAGTGTAAAAAAGGAAACGGAAAACCAGCACTTATCACGCAACCTTTTTATTACCGTTGTCAAGTAATTTCTCTTTCTTGGTCTTTTTCTTCCCAAGTGTCATTTCACAAGGCGTTGCAGCTCCGTGCAATGAAATGGGAACTTTACTCCGCTTTGAACTGCGGCACCTGTTGCAGGACCCCATACCACTCCGTGCTGCAGTTAGTCATCACGCGTTCCATGGCTGCAAATCAGTTTCCCCACCCTCGTATGAGGCAGGAACAAACGTTGTTCCACGTTGCACGGAACAACCACAAACATTGAACAATTACTAGACTTGTGCCTTTGTACGGCTAATTCTCGGGAGGCCTGCCGGCCTGTGAGGCGGAGGGAGGCAGCGACGCCACGTCACTCTCCGCCCTTGATCTGCTCCCGGACTCCTCTTCCTGCGATTTGCTCGGCGCTTCAAACCTCGCCACAGTCGCTTCTCGGGCCTCTTCGGTCACATGCTTTTTGTCTGGGATTGTGATTTCAGAAATTGACGCTTCTTCAGAACGACTCCCAAGCTCAGACAATGTGCTCTTGCTCTTGTCTGGTCTGGCTTGATCTGCAGATCCAACCATCAACTTGGACAACGTCTCGTCCAGCGTTCTTCGAACTTTTCCTGCCGCTGCAGATTGGTCCCCCTCAATAGAAGCCATCCCGGCGCCTCGTCCACCGAAGTCATCATCATCATCATCGGAATCACTCTTCTCTGAAAAATTGGATAAAAGCAAATTGTGTCCTGGTTTACCTGGTCTGGAAGGAAACAGCAGGTCAAAGTTGAACTAAAAGCAGAGAAACAGTGACAGAGACACGAGGTAACACTTACTCGGGAGGTAAATGCCCAGGCTTGTTTTTCGGAAGATGCTCTTTCTCATTTCTTCTCTTCTCTTCATCTTAATCTGAAAATATGGAGAAATGCTGCAGCGTGCTCTGGCTGCTATTACCTGCTGAGTGTGAAAACCTTTCTATTTTGGGCGGTTTACGTTTGAATCTTGTCTGTCACTTGTTTAACTTTTCCTTTGTGTCGACGTACAGAGCCACAAAGCCGCGGCGACTCGACTCACAATGGCGTCTTGACGTTGCTGGATGTTGCGCATCAAGTCGATGGCGGCGTCGAGCAGGTTTCCTTGGTCGTCATCGTCCAGGTGCTGCAGACAGAGCGCGCGGTTCAGCGGGAAGAAGTCCAGCTGGTCGACCCGCAGCTGCAACAGCCAGTGAGTTCAGTTGTAGATACTTGATTCCTGGGATGAGTTATGATTGTTGTCCGCACGGATGAATTCACTTTCAACCTGAACACCGATGTTGAATCCAGGTGTGGTGCAACGTACCATTTTGCTTACGTACAGGTCAATGCAGGTGTAATCATTTTCCTTCACCTCGTTCAGGTAGATGAAGTAGTACATGTACGCCCACATGTTGTGGTCATTCTTGACATGAGCCAACATGCCCTGCAAAACCAAGTGTTGTTTATCTCTGCGGCTTCGTTCTGAGTCCATTCCCCACCAAAGGGTCCTGGTTTCTGTGAACAAGATGAGCATCAGTCCCGCTGCCGCTACCTGCGCGTGACTCTCGAAGTCGTAGCTGTCGCGGCTGCAGATGAAGCAGTTGGAGCGCATGTCCTTCTCCGCCAGCCACTTGAGGTCGCGCAGCTCGGAGAACGTGTCCACGATGATGCCAAAGATGACGTTGAGCGCGATGGTTGTGAAGAGAATGAAGAAACTGATCTGGTAGATCGTCAAGTAGCTGAAGTTCTCAAATGTGTTCATCATTGGGTGCAGTCCAAAAACCTGCAGAAAGAATCAGGAAATCCCTCTCGTACACCTCAAACACTCAAAAAGGTTCTCCTTTTCAATAAAACCTCCTCTGGAACAGATTGTATCACCACAACGATGAGAGGGGGCAGACACTGCCAGAAAAGGGGGGAGACACTGCTCTTCCATCTGCACCTGCTGGCTGATGATTTCGAATTCTGATTCACGAAGGGAATCGAAGTGAACAGGACATAAATAGGCGTTTCATTTCAACGGACAAGTACAGGCCCCTTACCTGCCCATGTGAAGAGACTGAACGTGCGAAATTCAACAAGTTACTTCATGAGACTTAAACTCTTTTTTGTCGACAGAGTCCTCTCGTGCTTACGTCGGGCAGCTGCTCGGTACCGCCATATCTGAGAAGCGTCACGGAGCACTGTGCGAGCGTGCTGCAGTACTTTTCGTCGTCCGGATCGAACATGGGCCGGAAGAAGGCAAAGGCAACGAGCGCGTAGATGTAGATGACGATGACTCCCATGATCGCCACCCACAGAAGAGAGGCGCCTGTTATATCAGAATAGTTTCCTGTGTTTGTCCTGAGTGTAAGGACCATACACAAACGTGCAAAGCAAAAGTGTGAAATTTTCAAATTTATATCTGAGGAGAGAAAGCCAAATCTTGGTCTGAAGAAGATGGAACAAACCGTTTTGCGTGATCGCCTTGACAACGTTCTTCAGCAGCTGATTGTTGGCAACAATATTCAACAAGTGAAACGCAAAGAAATAATCCAAATAGAAGGTTCCTGCGAATGAAGCGGCTGTCAAGCCCTGCAACCAGAACAAACAAATTATCTGACCTCAAGGATATGTTTCTCGTTGTTTGATGTTTCTGTCAACTTCACTAAGCATCTAAGCACAAACCAGATAGTAGAGCGTCTCGAAGCTGAAGATCTTGTGCTCCAGAGCTGAGCTGGTTTGAGACTCCTCTTCCTCGTCATCGTCGTCGTCATCATCATCCGCCAGCTGCTCCTTCGGAACGGACTCCTTCTTTTTCAGATACTTTCTGACGAAGACAGCAAAGAAAAGACTTGAGAAAACACAGTCTCGCGTTGCGACAACGAAAAAGGTTCTGGCACTGCGTGAGTTCAGTCACCCTGGTGCGAACTCACCTGTAGAACTTTCTCAACCAGGAAAAGTGAGGCAGCCTCGGATGTTTGAGTAGAAAATAACAGAAGAACAACATGCAGGCGCAGGCGTTGTGGATGTAGCCCATCGTCTGCTGCAGTTCTCCGTAGGTCTCGCACCAGATTTGTGGATAGATGCTGCAATACGAAGAAGTCGTTCGTGGTTTGAATGTCAAACCAGATGGTAGTTTCAGACACACTGAACTTTCACAAGAAAACAACTATTTTCATATAGTACTCGAAGATCTCGTTGGGCAGTTCCGTGGCGTTCCCAGGAATGTCGTCGAAACTGTACTTGGCGTTCCAGCAGACGAGCATGAGGACGTTGATCATGATGCTGATGAAGATGCACAAGTAGTTCCAGATGGCCCTGCATGAGGACGACAGGAAATATCGTGCGGATATCCAGTATGTTCCTTGTCTGTCAAATCCCAAAGCAGGCGTTTGATGTCTCAATGCTCGAAACAGAACTTTGGACAACGCACCACTTTTTGGCCAGCTGCATGATGATGGCGTTTGACAGGATTTTCTTTTGGTAGTCAATGTCTTTCAGAATCTGGTTGTTCCAGCTCACAAGGTCCCGCAGCTTGTTGGACGGAGATGTGCGGTCGATGTTCCACTTGATGATCTCCTTCACTTCCTCTCTGATGAGCTCCTTGTATCATCAGACCGAATAATTCTTACCATGCGTGTCCTCGTTGCAATGTTAGTGTTGACCAACATGTCATTCTGTCTGTCGGTTCCACGTACCTTGTTTCTGACTCGGAAATGTACTCTTTGCAGGTGACCGTCTTTGAGAATTTCAACCGCCATGCATTCTTTCTTGTAAAAGTCGAAAGCTTTTTCCTGAGCTTTGTCAGCAAACCCTGGGACAAGGCAATGTCCGTTCAATTCGGTGTTCTGTGTTACAATAGTGTCGGTTTTGGTTCTTTCCCCAGCTGCTTTCAAATTGACCAAACTGGTTTGTATGACATTTTTGCAACACGAGTGGCAGGTGGTACCTTTCTTGTCAAAACTCTTGTCAACGTCGTGAAGACGGGCGAGGACTTGGTAGTGCAGCACCCCGACTTCGTTTGCAGCCTCCACGATTTCCTTGGAGTTCCTCTGTAAACATGGACTCAGTGATATTGCCCTGAAGCAGTGACACGTTTCATCTGCCGTTGAAGAGGCTCTGGACGTGAATGGAACACACCCTGAACAGACGCAGGAAGGTGTGATTGGACTTGTCGCCCGCGTCTCGACCGCAGATGCTGCGCTCGGGGTCGGGCTCCTCGCCCGTCTTGATGCGGTGGCAGGTGAGCATGATCCCGCGCAGCGACTCCACATCCAGGGTCTCAGCAATCTCCTGTTCTCAAAAAACATCACAGTGTGTTTCTCACAGCGGTAGTGGGAGAATTTCTGGTGCATCATTCACAAACAAAAGAAAAAGACCAACTATGGCGAGAGACAGTGCTTCTGGAGTGCTTTCCTCGACCAGAGACTTTAGCAGAGCAGCGATGTTCGTCCTCAGTTCAAGAACCTGTTGGAAGAAACCCAATTTGGAAGGAAGTTGACGTGTAAATGTATACGTCCAGTTGAATCGCGGATCTTTGTTCATGTGTTCGTTTCTGTTGCGGAGGACCGCACCTGCTCTGGTGTGCAGTCTCCATCGAATGATCTTTTCCGAAGAATAAAGTTGATGTAGTCGACCACTTTGTTCCCGTAAATCTCGTTTCTGTTCTCTTGGTTTCCCTGAACAGACATCATTGAAGAATGTTTCATCAACCAGAAGCAGGTAAACGAGACGACACGACGACGAAGCCTGCTTTTTGCATTTCCGTCTCGATGTCAGGCGGGAAAACGCTTTCGTCAAGTTGAACGTCCGGGCCCACCTGGCTCAGTTCAACGAGGGTTCGGAAGACGAGGGAGAGCAGATCGATGGTGTTGCCACTGATGTTGCTGTAGATGATGGACACAAACGCTGTCACCTCCGTCACCAGGTTGTACGACCTGAGGTTGTCTGGCTGGTGTCTCAGGTAGTTCTGAAAACGTCAAAACAACTCTGCCAAAAACTTTCCTTTTTTGAAACGTTTTGAGCAAACACGAGGATAAACGCAGAAAAAGCAGACAAACGAAGAAGTTGACCTGGAGAGGTTGATTCTGGCCGTCGCACAACCCCGCGATCACCCTGAATATGATGTAGACACTTCGCTCGTCATCCGTGTGGAGTTCGGCTTTCTCGACATCTTCTCCAGGAGAGTAAATGTGCGCGATAGTCTTCATCTGAGGTCAAGAACTTGCTTTCTGGATCAACCATGTCGACTTTTTTTCCTTTGAGATCAAGCGTGAGCCTTCGCACCAGATGTCGAATCATGAAATTGGAAAATCTTTCCGGACATGGAGTGTTTGTCGCGTGATTTTGAAGTGCTGCTCTGACAATCCGACTTCATTTTGCACGAGGTGTGTGGGGCAAGAGAATCGAACGTTCCGCTGATGGTCTGACCTCCAGCATTTCGCCCTCATCGACGTCCTCGTCAGTGTTGATCTCGTCGGCCCATGTGCTCCTTTTCCGTGTCGCTCTCGAGGCTGCGTTCACGATCAACCTCTTGGATGAGGCCAGTTTCCGAAATGCGGCTGTGCTTGTGTCCTTCAAAAATTGCTGTAAGAAAGTACAATGCATTTGATGTTGAAAGTCCGTTTGTTTCATGGCAAAATTAGTCGTAAACATGAATATGATGCAAACGGAACGGAACCTTGTCGATCTTCTGCGTGTCCCTGATCCCGTCACTAAAGACTCGTCTTTTGTTTGTTGCCTCGAACTCTTTCTTTGCATTCTCGAGTCGTCTTTTCTCAGCTTCTGCCATTTCCTTCGCCCTCACTTTTTGAGTTATCACTGCCTGCCTGCAACCAACCAAAATAGAATCTCGAGTCGTTCAACTTGATGCGAGCCGTTTGTATTTCTCGGTTGTCGCATTTTCGCAGCAGATTCAGTTTTGTCTCGTGCCTCTCTTTTATGGCGTGCGCCGCACTCTGAAGTTTGTACACCAGACTCTGGATGAACACTTCCTCTGGTGTGCTCATGAAGTGTTCCAGCATGGAACTCTGCAATGACACAACCGTTGATTTGTGTCAAGTTTCGAAACAGCTCCTGCAGCAAAAACGTTTCTGGCAACGACATTCAAAAACTGCACAGCGAGTTTCGCCACGGAACACATTGCCGAGGCTGAAGATTGCAGCTGATTCCCCCTGGGAAAACAGGTGTGGAAGGGTACAAAGAAGGAATGGTTGTCAAACAAAGACGTTGAACATGTGAATTTCTGACAATGTTTTTCATGCCGTGTGTCCCACCTGTACAACAGAGTTTGCATTGAACAGCAAGACGTCGAACACACACAACACTTCCGTGTTGATGTCCTGGTTGCTTCTGGCCAGCAGTGGCTCCAACTTGCAGGCGATGTCGTACCCACTGTACATGTTCTGCACTTCCCCAATTTGTTTCAGTAACCTGCAGGAAACACAAATATAATCTGGATCTGAAGCCACATTTTCAGAACAAAAAGGACAAAGTAAAGACAAAGATTGTGTGAAGCATCTTTACTTTGAATGTTTGTGGATGTTGTCTTCCCATCCAGTCGGAAGCTTCTCAATCAGCTGCTGAACTGTCGCCCTCAGGAGCATGAGGCACTTCAGGTCCAGTTGCTCCTGATCTTCACTCGCCTGCGTCTTATGTCTCTTTGCAGATGTTCTGCAAACAAAATGGACATTCCAATACATACTGCACCCAAGAATCTTAGTTCAGAGTACCAGGAACAGATGATACTCACTCCAACACATCAATGAGTTGCAGAGCCTTTTTGTACTTCTTGCTGGGTTTCTGTTCGCCGGGCCTGATGTAACAACCCACGTGTTGCTGGAAAGTTTCACCGGGAGGCAGGGGCTTCGTGATTCCCTCTCCTGAAATGGTACGGACATGTCATGTGAAAGGGAAACAGTCACATTCCCTCTTCATGTTCGTTTTGCATCTTGTTGTTATCTCTCATGATCCGGAAAAATTACTGCAGTCTGCAACAAAACTATCAGAAGTTCACACCAACCATCGTTGTTTTTCCTTGACTTCTGGGGTGTCTCCAAGTACTTTTTGCCCCAGGAAAGGAATCGCCTCAACCTGATGTTGACCTCTCGCTCCAATCTCACGTCCTCACTTTCAAGCTGATACTGAAAAACCGAATGCTCTTGACAACACAATGCTGCGGTCACAAACCTCTCCCAAGTCCCTAAGTTGCTGTGCAAATGAGAACCGGTACTCTTTGGTTTCTGTTTTCTCACTCCCTTTTCGTTGGAGCCACTTTTCCAGCGTACACACATCAAGCAGAGAAAATAGACAAAGATCCAAACACGTGAACGAGAAGGTAGTTCTGCTGGTTTCCCTACCATGACCACGGGAGAAGCTTCCATCACCATCATTTCTACAGCCACCAGACACTTCTCGTGTAGAACTTCCAGTTGCTGTGGGGAGTTCACAAACATCAGTAGTTGCATGTTTCCTTTTGGTAAAAACAACCATTGTTCTGTCTGGTGTGCTTTTGTCCTGACATGTTTCAAAATAACATTTCTCTGCTCTTGATGAAGCAACACGACCACACCTTGAAGTCCTGCTTCCCTCTTGTGAACAGGATTTTCAAACATTCTTGGAGGTTTTCTAACTGCTGGATATCCGTAGATGACTGCACCGCTGACGATGCAAAAGGCTGAAAAATAGGACGTTGTCCACAGACAAAAAGAACTTTTCCACATGACAGAACAACTTATTGCAGCAAAGACAATGACCAATGCAGACTAACGAGAGCAAAATGCCTTCTTCGATCTGTTCACTCACCAAAAGAGAATCGCAAAGATTCTTCAAAATCACAGGCTCGTCTGGGTACAGTGCCGTGTCTTCTTTGTAGTACTTCTTGAAGAAAACCTGCAAGCGATGTCAAGCATGCACGTGCATGACTGCCACTACGTTAATGGGTGTCATATCGTATCACAAGCATCCAAGACAGAAAAAATTCACACATCGACCTCAGTCACAGCACAAGTTTCCCAACTGGAACTCTGATGTACCTGCACGAGTCTGGAGGCACCCAGGAGAATGAAGCGGGTGAATTCGCCGTGCTGGGCTGAAGCGAAGCCTGCACTGGTCTGTCGCACCAACGCCTGCAGCATCGGGTAGGGTGCATCCCCGTCTGAGTCTGCAGCGTTCACCTCCACCACACCGCTGCTGAAAGCGCAGCACGAAACATGAAACAGATCGAGAAAGATCTGAATTCTGGACCCTGTGGTGATGACTGGATTTGAGGCAATGTCAGAGTCAACCGCTGTTTGCGAGACAAAGCAAATGATCACCCTTGTTGAGATTCTCCACGCGACTCCACTTACCTTTCTTCCTCGTGCTTGGACTCTTTCAGGTCTACAATCTGGGCCAGTTCGCTTTGTAGGTGTTCCAAGAATTGCCAGATTTCCCTGGAGATGCAAAGTGACTTTCAGTTGAGAATTCGAACACAAAGACAAGACTCTACCCCTGAAAAAGTTTGGGCGTGCGCTGAATATCATTCTGCTCCATCTGTGTTTCTTACTTCTTGTGTGGTAGTTCAATCGCTCCCGTCTGAATGGCGGGTCTGCTCGACGTCATGTAGCCAAACGTCAGAAAATTGGCGAAGGGGATCTTGTGGTCAAACCGGATGCGAGGATCCGAGAGAATATCCAGCAATTCGTCCATGTCCATCAAAGTCTGGCACATAGACTCTGCATACTGACCTGAGCCCTGCACGAAACAAACCTTTCTGTCTGCATTGTGTACAAAGTCGTCAGAATGGGGTTGGATTCAAACAGCTGAATGAGCGTCATGTTACCTCGGCGCAGGTCGCCAGAACATCCACCAAGGCGAGAAAATACCTCCTGTCAGCATCATGATGCTCACTCACCAAGATCTCAGTTCTGCAAAGTGTACAAGAAAAACTCGTAACGTTCAAACTTGAAAGACGTCGCTTGGAAATGTTTTGTGGAAGACAGAATGGCTGTTGTTCACCTCTCTTGTCTGGTCAGAGTGAACACAAAGGCGCTCGTCCTGTACGTCTGCATGATCTTCTTGGTGCAGGTCACCTGGTTCTTCTTCATCTGAATGCCGTTCACCTTGATGACGACCTTGAGGAGGTGGAGGAACTCGGGGATGCGCGCGTCTCCGGCCAGTTTCACCATCTGCGCGATGTGGTGCTCCTGCAGCTTCACGCAGAACTGAGTGTTCTTTTCGAAAATCTGCAAGAAACAAGATGTGCTTTCAGAGACACGTGTTTTGTTGATATTTAGCATTCAAAAATGCAAACATATCCAAAGCACAGTCTCAATGGGGGGGGGGGTTGTAGAATTTCTTGTTGCAGGTTAGATAAAACTGTGTGCACCTGTGACAGAAAGAGAGCCAGTTCTTTTCCAGTGTACTTCATTGTGAGCAGTGAATCCAGTTTGCCGTACAGAAAATTCGCAACGAATGAGTTGTTCCTGGCCAGAGCGGACAGCGCGTTGAGACAATGCTGAGTCAGCTCCTGGGTTGTGGTCACGCAACCCTGTCGAATGAACCGATGGAGAATCACGACAAATCGTGACAATCTGGAGAAGCACAACTTGCACGGTCATTTCAAGATTCTGCTCCACGAGCACTGACCTCATGATGGCCACTCATATCTTGCATCAGAATGTGCAGAATGACGAACAGGGCCCCTGAAAAGGAAGCATTCTTTGTATTGCAATCATCTTGCGAATTCCGGCACTTATCTCACAACCTGTTTTTGAATTGTCGCGTACCATGGTTGATCTGCAGATTTTGTGTCACGAAACCCATGTTGTATTGAGCTCTGACGTTGCGGTCCTGGCTGAAGTGTGAAAAGAAAACAATATTGACAGACTCTTTTCTGCGTCAGAGCCCAATGATGTGGTCGTCGAGAGGCACGTGTGAAGCCAGCCCTGAACCGCTAGTGGACTCTCAGCTTTGGGTCAAATCCAAAATTCAGCGTGTACGTGCACGTCTGGTTGTTGACAGGGTTTTCGTGCGTTCACGTTTTTCGACATCGTTTGGATTGCTCTGCACAGCAAATCGCGTTCAGCAAAACGAACGCGATGACATGCTCGTCGTCTTCAAGACCTCTCTCCGTGCCAACCAAAGGCTCAAAGCCACAGTCGTCAGGAACCAGAGCTCATCAAGAGCCAGAATTTTTGAGCCCTCGAGAAGAGAAATGTGTTCGTGCTGTAGCACCTGTGCAGTACTTACCCTCTTGTAAGAACTTGACTGAAACGCAAACAGACTGGTCGTGTGAGAAAACAAAAGAAAACTTTCACACACTTGCACCGTGCATTTTGTGCAAAACTGAAGCGACAACTGTGAAAGCATCAAACCATTCAGACCAAGCAAGCTTCGTGCAAAAAAAATCCAAACTGAAGCGTGAGGTGAGACTCGGTCTTGGTGCGTACTTGGTGAGTCTGTCGAGGATGGAGATGATGTCGGTGACGCGCTGCTGGTTGAGCGTGCTGCGGCTCAAGAGGCGCAGCTGCGACACGTCCGCCATGACCGTCTCGTTGATGCCGCGCGTCTCCTCCGACAAAATAGTCTGGAGAGTTGTTGCAGTTGGTTCAGGTCACGAACTTTCGGTTCTCAAGATCAGATTTGTATTCCTGCGCTCAAATCGTGTTTTGGTTTTCAAAGGACTACAATGGGAAACAGGAAAGTTTCTCGGTTGCGCACGTGGTTGCGTGAAAGCCTTGCTGAGAAGCAAGCAACAAAACGCACCAGAGACCTGGAGGCCGTGTCCACCAGTTGAATCTCGGATGTGAAGTACTTGCTGAGGATGTGCTGCGACTTCACTGCCAAGTCCTCGTTCTTGTACAACGTCAAATCCTTCGACAGAAACCAACAACACCTCACTTGTACCTTATATTTTTTTGTCCAATGAAATCAGAACTCAGAGAAAACCACAAATTGAAAGGAACAGCGTACTTACAAACATAATTTCTGGAACCTTTACAAAGATCTCCGACGGCTTCATGATGTCCTGCATCACTCTTTCCAGCTTCTTCCTCACCGCCCACTGTTGCCTGAAAGCAAAGACGAACACCATGACCAGGTGAACAAGACCTTCCCCAGAGAGTACACATGCACACGTTTTCCTGGACTATATCCACGTGTGTGCAGGGAAAACAACAAACGGCAACACATTTGACCCGATGATTGCTGTTGTTTTCCAAAGAGAAGACACAGTGTAGATCTTTTTCCGAATGTTTTTTCTTCTCTCTTACTTCTTGAGAGTGAAAATTCATTCAATTTCAAATTTCACGAGAGGCGAGTCCAGGCAGTTCGTCCTCTGTTTTCCCTCAAGCGGGAATTCAGAATTTGACTTTCGAGCACAAGAACGACAGAACAAGGGACACTACGACAACGACATGCACAAGCGCAAGGCTGCATGGTCAGGGAGACAGAGATCTTTGCGTGGCAAAGAACAATCAAGACATTTTGAGTCTTGTTAGTCACAGTTTTAGAACGAAAAGCAATCGATCTGTTGTCATCAAAAACGGACAAGATGAACACGGTTTCCTGCTTGTTACGTCAAAAAGCATTTTGCAGGAGTGGTTTATGATACACACACCCCAAATGCGTTCAAAATTGTGTGAGACATTTCAATGCAAGCAAATTTGGACCGTTTGGCATTGTTTGGCATTGTTTTGGCAGAATACGGAAACGTAAAAATGGCGATGACTGGACTCTGTGTTACAATCGAAAAAAGTTGTTGGACACAGTCACAGTCAGTTTGATCCAAACCTGTCGTTTCTGCAAAGGAACGAAGAATGCAAAAACATTGAGCAACACATTTGTCTATCGTTATCTGGTCAAATGAGCTTGGCTTCATGAAAGTAAACACTTTCAAAACTGATGCTCCAGTGAGGGAGGTTCATCATTTCACCCGCAATTCAGCAAACGAAATTCTAAAGTCATTCAGTTCCAACATCGACTGTTGCCACCACAATTTGAGACTCCGTCACAAGAAGTGGACAAAAGAAGTGAAATGACTCACTTGAATATTTCCTTGGCCTCCTCCTGCAGCAAAATTCCCAAGGATCGAAACTTTTTCGCTGCGCGATCTTTCGCTTCCACACCTTTGAACTTGGCTACAAGAAGCTGCAAAGGGCAACACAATTTATATCAGAGATATGGGCGTGCTGAGCCAGAGGGAAGGCCACAAATATTGATGTTGGGGTGACGATTTGCTTTCCCACCGTCACCCTGTCGCTAAATTCTTTCTTCAGCAGCACATCAAGCAGCTCCAGAGCCCTGCAAATGTTTCAGGTTCATGGTGAGATCAAAACGTGATTTCAAGTCTGATAAGCAACGAAGAAGTTATTCCCAACCACACGTCGACTTGGTCGTACTCACTGCAGCTTGGCTTGTATGATGGCGGACGTCTCGGGACCTGGCTGAAAGCGCAGCGTGGTTCTGAAGAAAGCTGTGTTGGCTGTCTTCTTGTATTCTTTCGTGTGAACTGTGCAAGAAACCAGAGCAACAGTCTCAAATCGTACACTTTGAGAGCCTTGGGGAACAAGAATGTTTGTTCTCAGGACATGTTACCCAGATTGTGATCTGGCGGATTCGGCAGGTCGTTTTTGCCATTGACCAGCCGGATGCATCTGTTGCTCAACCACTGAATGTCATCATTGGTTCCCAGGTACCCCTTCTTGAGCAACCTCGTCACAATTTGAAGAATCTGCAAAGAGTGAACAAAACTTGAAGCTGTCACTTTCGTCATGGAAAGAACCTGTTGGACAAACCTTAAAAATTCAAATGCGGGGGTTGAAAAGCTCCAGGATCGCACTGTGAAAGTCAGGTTTCCAGACTCCACAGTTGCACGATGTGAACTTGAGACCCAAAAACCATGATACTTACGCCTTTCATGAGCACGTTCCTTCCGGGCAGGGACGAGATCATGCAGGGGTTGAGCTGCAGGAATGTCTGCAGAAACGCCTTCAACCCTGGAAAATCTTCCGTGATGCTCACCGTCAACTGCAAATTATGTTCGACTTTGAGCGTGGTTTCAGCGTGTGTGCGTCCACCGTCACCTCGTCTGTCTTGTCGCGTCCATACGCACCTTTTCCTCTGCATTTTTGTTCTTCTTTGTCTTGTACTTCTTGATGTCGTCATAGAGATAGACATTTGGATATTCGTTGATCACAGAGTGAGTCGTGCACTCGGGGTCGATGAAAAAATCTGCACAAGGGGAAAAACACCAAAATCAATCCTCAACCACAGGTTGACAGCTCCAAAATGGTCCTTGTTTCCGAAAGCATCAAGCTCGTGGTCCGGGTCCTGACACCGACCTGTCATGAGCTCGGCGTACTTGGCTCTGTGCACGTCGGGGATGACGTCCGACTGCAGGCACGCCAGCGCCACGTTCCACGTGAACATCTTGCGCAGCTTCTTGAGCAGGGCCAGCGCTTCTGTGTTGTTCCCCTGCGGGAAAAAAGGCACATATGAGAAGCGCAAGGTGAAAATGGCGAGCAGTCTCCTTCTTCAAACTGACATCTCGGAAACGGCTGATGGAATTGATGAACTCACAAAGACCAGCTTCTTGGCCAGCTCCATCTGGCTCTCCAGGAACAACTTCCCCTCACTGCTGCCGTGTGTTCTCTGAAAAACAGTCCTTTCTAGGTTTGAGCCAGTTCTCCAGGATGAAAAGGACTCTCAGAACTTTGACACCGAAACATACTCACAAACACAAACTTGTGAAGAGGATTCCACTTCTTTCGACCACCCTTGGACACGTAAATCGTGTTAGAACTCAGGTTTTTGTCTCCAATCATGTTTCCAGGTTCAACGTGGTAGAGAATGTCCTTGAAGATATTTCGACGGGTCAATGAAGGCATCAGGACAAAATTAAATTGAAGTCCAAACTGCAAGAAATCGCAGTTTAAGCTTCCTACCTTCACCTTGCAAAGCATCTTGACAATGTAGTTTTGTTTCTCAGTGATCGCAACTCCATTGCAAACACAGAGAGCTGACAGCAAGTCGAGGAACGTGTGGTGCTGAAAGGAAGTTACTGACTCGATCAGAATTAAAAAACAGCATTGCCTCTGTGCGGCGCATCAAGATTGTGAGCTCTGTAATGAAAGAGAAATACGGAGAATGGTGCATCCCATTAGCTTCTTTTCGGTTGTTTTTTGGGTCTCAATCTTGAGTCGTTGTGCTCTCCCTCTGCCTTTGTCCCTGCCTCCCTCTGTCTCTCTTCTCTGTGTCTCTGTCTGTCTGTCTGTCTGTCTGTCTGTCTGTCTGTCTCTCTCTCTCTCTCTCTCTCTCTCTCTCTCTCTCCCTGCCTCCACTTATCACTCCTTCTGAACGCACCTTGATCTCGGAGACGAGTTTGATGACGACGTTGATCTCCTTCTCTCGGATACAGTCGAGAATGGCTCTGTTGTCCTGTATCAGATCGATCATGGTCAAGCTGCATTGAATTCCCACTCTATCCTGGAAACAAAGAGTTTCAAATGTTATTGGGTTCCCATGAGTGCGCGTGCAAGACGCATATCGGACACATGAAGCAACAAGCCTTTCTTGGACTGTCACATACAATCTACGCAGAACAATTCACTGCAAGACTACCACAAGGCAAAGTTCTTAAGCCAAAGTTTCTTGAGTGTACCGCGTCTCCACTCACCATGGCGCCGAGTTGTTTTCGCAGAAACTTGACGTGTTTGGCGAGGTAGAGGGCGTTCTTGCTGCTCGGTCCACTGGTGAACGCCTGCAGCGCGTGGTAGACTGACCTGTTCACTTGGCTCACCTTGTCCGACTGCTGCTTGCTCGGAATCATCAGATACTCCACCAGCAAATCAGTTACCTGAGGGAGAAGCAAAGCAAACTCAAACTTTGTGTTGTTCACTTGAGGTCTCTGGAAACTGAGACAGGCCGCTGGTACGAGTTCAACTCTTGTTGGAAGGAAGACATTTCCGCAGCAGCCAACCGTGACTTTACACGCTGCGCACACGTGCCGTCCTTCGTGCGGAGCTACTCACTCGGAGATTCCTTAGGAGCTTCTGATGATTTTTGACCTCTTTTCCGTCCTTCACCATGAACTCTTGAATGTGCTTCAGAGCCTGAAATCAAGAAACGTGAAACCTTCACAAGAGCGAACTGCCACGTGGAATGAAAATCCTCAGACATTCGGCGAAGATCTCACCAGACAGATCATGTGGGCTCGGAGGCTCGTGATCGTTGTGCCAGCCTTCCTCTGAAATCAACGCAACGCTGACAAACTACATACGTGACAATTTGCGAGTTGTGAGAATCACTTTAGCTAACTTTCCGCTTCCTTTTTATGGCCTATTTGGCCTTTTGGAAAGAAGGATTTCATACCTCTTTGATCAACTGGTTTATCATGGGAACCATTTCTGCCGTGTAGTTGAAGTTGTTGCAGTCCGCTTCTTCCACCACTTGCAACGCGAACGCATCAGGGTACTGCTTCGAATCACTGCAGCGAACCTGCAGCAGAACCACAGTCGTCTCGCTCAGCCATGCTTCTTTTCAAATCAAATCCAGGTGCGTTTTGCAGACGTGTTTCAAAAACCACTGCCACACGCTTTGCATTTCGAGATTTCTCGTCACAAACCAGTGCAAAACACACCTCGACGAGCTGAGCGCCGTCCCACCGACGCACCACAGTTTGTTGCGTCTTCTTGTTCGTTTCCACTGTCACTTGCTTGCGTGTGTACGGATATGCTGAAAAAAGCCGTTACACTACGTTTATCGCTATGAAATTGTCGTTGCACAATTTCTGTTTGAGGTCTGGTTTCTCTTCGTTACCCCTTGAGCCGTGCAGCCAAGTTCCTGTCTCCACGTGCTCGATTCTTGCGTTGATGGCCGTGTCAACTTCCTCAGAACCTGGTCTCTGCAACAACAAACAAGTGGGGGTTTCAACATGAAACAGTCCTCATGCAAGAGCTGCTTTCCAAGCCTCACCACGCCCACAGTTCTTTGATGATAAAAGCAAAAGACCCGAGTCTGGTGGAGGTGGACGGACGAGACTGTCACCTGGACGAGCGAGACGAGTCTGAAGGCGGTGAGCGGGTCCGCGCGCTGCGCCGTCAGTCCGACGCCGTCGGCGCGGCTGAAGCGCAGGTAGCGCCGCGTCGTCATGTGGCGCAGCCGCACCGACTCGTTCCACTTGATTGGCTGACCTGAGAACCAACAACATTTCAGAGATGCGTTCTGAGTTGTCAAGCTTCAGATCGCAATGTCTGCAACAGCGCACGTCAGGTGGGGCACGGTGTTTCTTCAACATCAAAACGCACCTCTGACGATGGACTTGGTGTCCTCCACCTGCCAGTACGTGATGCCCGACTTGCTCGGATACAGCGTTCTCACCTCGTGTGGGTTGACCTCTCGGATGCGCAAGTGCACTGCAACACAGCCATGATGTCAACACAAGTTGTGGGTGAGCTTGAACAAAATCTCGTTGCATCGACACAACGCCACTTCAGATGGCAGGTACAAAGAATCCAGTAAAATGCTAAAGACATGACGTTCTTGGTCACAAGATCTGCGTAAGTAAAGCGCGTGTTCCCATAACTCAGTGCTTGCAGAGTGCAGAGAATCGAAATTACAACAAGCGCTGACCACTCTCAGTTGGTTCTTCGGAGAAGACGCCTTCGGTCACCAGGTAGGCTTCCAGGTCCTTGTGATACAGCCTCACCACAGACCCTCCCTTGGTGAATCAACATTTACGCACAAGTTACACATTTTTGTGAACCAAATATGTCGAGAGACAACGGTGGGGCGAATCTGCCTGGAGTTCACTTACACACAGGAGTTTGGTGTCAGATGAGTGGTGTCTGTGTTTGACCACAGTGAACGCGCCCTTGTCGACGCCAACGTTCACTTCGGATCTGCGACGAGGGGAAGTGAGAAAAAATGCGTCTTCAACGAAAGATTGCAAGTGGCGAGAGGACTCTCAAGCCCGCGATTGGCTGCCGCGGGGGCCAAGTTTGCAGGGAAAGATTCAACACACCACAGAGGGGCAAAACGCCTGGTGGCCTGATCTGGGACCATTTATTGCGCAAAAAACAATTTGGTGCAAGTTGGTGTGAGAATAAGGAGACGAGATGACTTACACAGCCATTCCGTTGTCTGACTGGAGCGGCTCGGATGCATGCAAACACGTGTTTTTGGACTTGTAGCTCTCCAGCGAAATCTGGTCCAGAATCTCCATATATTCACCTTCGTTTTTTACTTTGCACGACGGGAGAACCCTGAACTGAGCACTTTTGGCGTCATAGTCTTCCAGATAGACCTGAATCGAAAGTACGAAACAGAGGTAATTCGTGATGCACGAGACAGAAGCGTACGCTCGAACGTGTCAAGTGAAAATCAGTTTGAATCCAACCTTCATCTTGTCTCGCTCTGTCTGACTCAGGTCAACTGTGCTGATGTGGATGTACTTCCTGCTGAAGCAATGCCGAAGCTGAAAAAAATGGATGCGCATTCAAGTTTACAGAAAGCACGACTGGTTTGGACATGCCTCTGACGGAAGCGGAGCCGCATGGTCACCTGAACAGTTTCTCCGTATCTGATCCGTTTCCCGCGGAGCCTCTGCTGCTCCGTGTTGTTGTCCTGCTGCTCCGCGCTCGCTGCGATCTGCAAGTTCACCGAGTTTCGCCGCTTGTGTTTCACGTGCAGAACTCGAAAGTCATACGTGTTCTCAAATCGAAAGGCTGTTTAACTGAGCTCTGCACAACATCGCGTGACGGAGAGCGCGGTTGTTGCCCCGAGCGGTGCGCACCTTGGCCTGGTGGAGCTCGCGCTGCAGGTCCGGGTCCTCGGGACGCGCTCCGTGACGCTGCCGCAGCGCGCGGTGCTGCTTCGCCAACTTGTAGCGGTTCGGTGGCAACACCTCGAATGCGATCGCTTCAAGACGGACAAACACCAGGTGACGAGTTCAGAACTGCTCTTCATGAGATGTAAGAGTTCATACGTGTAAAAATGCAGGACACTCCAAGCAAGTCGCAAGCAACTCTGGCAAACAACCACCGTCTTCCTGCTGTTGGCAACGAGGAGAGAAACTGAAGCCAAACCTTGCACGTTGGGCACATTTTCGGGAGCGTCTCTGTCCTGATCTCGGAACACGAAGCAGGAATTGCAGAGGACACTGTGAAAATTAAATTTGCAGCGAGTTTATTTTCTTCTATGAATCGGGCTTGGAAGTTTTTGTACGGTGTCAACAGTCTGAACCTGAATGCATTGCACCGTCGCACGTGTCATTTGTGAAAAGCCAAGATCATACGTATGTCTGGAGACAGGACAAATCACCTTGGGGTGGGGCAGATAATTGGTTCACCTGAAACCTGCACTTTGTTTTGTTGGTCGCATTTAGGGACTCCACCCACCTGAAGGTAACAATGTGGAGTACGGTACAAGACGTTACCTGTTCTGAGGAGCGCTACTCACTTTGTCTGGTCGCTGAACACGTATCCAGACGTGTCTTCGCAGTAGAGACAGATCACATCTCCGATGCAGAGGTAGTTTTCTGCACGTGGGAGTTTTGAATTCATATTTGCAAGAACAAGCGTGGAAAATGAGATTGAGAGTCCCCTGACATGTTGTCAGGTGCGTACGGCTATGAGTTGACAGAAACCTGCACATCGTTTTTCACTCATGACAATCACGGTGAGCGTACACGGAGGCATGGTAAGGTGAGCTCATTGCAGAAAAGACGGACACGGTAGATTTTGAAATTACACAACCTGCTTCATCAGAAAATCATCAAGACAGATTGAACCGTGTCCGTCGGTCCTTGATTCTGTTGTGACAAGCGGAATCGTTTTCACGTGGCAAATAGTGAACGAAAAGGAGCGAGCACAAAGTCGGCAAAAGTTCAACACACACACACACACACACACACACACACACACACACACACCTGGTCACGTACCTTCAGTGTTCTTGAACATGTCGTTCCTGTCAGAAAGCTGAATTCAAATCAATGCCTTCGTTTGATGCACGGATCTGTCTGCCTGTGACTTGTGATGGTCATCTTTCACTTTTTGTGACCTTTTGCGAAAAAGTACATGGTACTGTGCAAAGCCCACTAATCCAAAATTGCTGGTCTTTTGCAGAGAAAATCGACAAAAAAGTGAGAGGATGCCAAGCGTATTTGGCAAAAGAACAAGCTTTCAGCAAAGAACGAGATTCAATTCTTCTTCACGCCTCTTGCCTTCTATTGTGTTTTTACTGGAGCAGGACACATCAAAATAACTTTCAACAACATTCTATCCACCAATTCACCCTCACCAAAACGGACCACACTTGCTTTGGGCATGTCTTTGGATGTTCGGACGCTCTTATTTCCCAAACATAAACACAAATCCGAGTGTTCCATCATCACGTTGTGTGCGTTTAGTTCAGTAATTTATCGACGAGGGCGAGAATCATTGACTTTTCAATAAATAGTCTTACAAGAAACCCATAAAAATACAGCTTTATCGCACACTCGGGACACTGTGCCATAAAAGCCAGCTTTGCCATCAGCAGTCACTGGAATAGAAACCCTGATTTACGTTCACAGCAGAAAATCCAGCTACGCAGGACAGAAAATTCAGAATAAACGGCATAAAAATCTTTTGTGGGCGAAATTCCTTCACTTTCAATGGCACAACTGAACAAACAGAACAAGCGGAACACGGTCTGCACAAAGAATAAAATCCCTTTTCTCAGAGGCAATCAGCTGAAAAAAGCTTGGTGTAATTTTTGTTTTGGTCACCTGTTTGTGAACATCAGGTGTTTATGTCCAGAGAAAGATCTTCTCCCGGTTTTGGACTTTCATCTCCACTCTCTCTTCTCAAAAGAGTGTTGTTGTTTTTTCACTTCACGGTTCTTTCTGTGGCAGAAAACCAATCGTCTTTCCAATAGAGAAGGCAAGGGTCTCGTTGTTACAATTTGTCAGATTCAGATAAAGGCGCGCTGTTTTAGCGACCACATGGAAGACCGTAACAGGGAGATGTGACTAGAATCCTGTCAGAGGAATCTTCACTTCTCACGTAAAGCTGGCCTGGGCAACGAGGCCTCTCTTTCCCAACATGCAAAGGGCATCTGTAACGAAGAGGAAGTGAGGGCCCTCTTTCCACGCTGCTCTTTTCAGAAGGGATAAAAACAGGAAATAGAAGCTTTTGATGTCACCCAGGAGACAACCCCCGTGTATGACCTTCATAGTTTGCTGTCGGTGAAGAGACAGCCTTCTGCCCAGTTTGATATCTTTATGAAACCTCTGCTGCAAGAGATCCGTGCAGGGTTAGTGTGGTTCAAATGCCAATATCCTGGAGGCTTCCACTTAAAGCTGCTTCTCTTCCACAGATGAAGCTGGCATCACGCAGGACTGACTGGTATCGCTTCCATACTTGCACATTTTATGTATCAACAGCAAACGCGCCCATCACACCGGAGAGGGTCCAGAGCAGGACGGAGCACTTCACACCTCGCATGTGAAAGTGACACAACCTCACCATATCTTTGCGCACCTCGCAAAAAAATCTCCTCACACGAGCTGCAGTCATGAGAGGGAGATGCGTCGTCACTTTGATTCTTCTGCTGTGCGCGTCCACGGTTTGTGGATGTCCGAGCCTGCTGTGCAGTTGTGACCACGGCGACATCCTGGATTGTTCCCATAGAAGACTGGAGAAGGTTCCGAGCTGGGATGACGACACGAATGAAGTGTACACGGACAGAGTGTTCAGGTGGTTACTGCGCTGTTTTTGTGTTGTTTCTTGTCTGGAATTGTTCGAAACATTCAGTTCGTGGATGCAGTGTGTGTTTGAATTTGTGCTTTTTTGTTCGAGCGTACATTGAAGTACGTAACTCTGACAAAAATATAAAATCATTGGTTTTGAAAGCGAATTCCAAATTCCAAATCCTCAGGCGTCAACGTTGTTCAAAAATCTTTGAGGGCTCGCACGCTCTTGTTTTATGTTCAAGTGCATCTGTCTGAAACCTCGTGCCCTTTTTTCAGACAAGTCAATCTGAACAACAATGACATCTCGAGCGTCCAACCTTCTGCGTTTTTGGGTCTGCACGTGTCCGACATTGATCTCAGCAACAACCAGCTCATCGGAATTTCACCACAGGCTTTCAGGTAACTCCAGACAGTTGATCTCACTGAACTGACTTGGCACAAGCATTCTCAAATGTCCAGGCGAAAGTCAATCGGCCGAACCAGCTGAAAATTTGTTATTTGTGAGTGTAAAATTCTCGTGTAAAGAGCGAACCTGCTTGTTTCTTTCAGGGATGTACGAGACACGCTGCAGCACTTGAACATGTCCTTCGCCGGGCTGCAGGTTCTTCATTGGGCCACTTTCAGCGACTTGCATCAGCTCAAGACATTGCTTCTGTCCAATAACGAATTCTTCGCCATTCCATCAGGATTATTCGAATCTCTTGGCAGCCTGGAGAGTCTGGACCTGTCCCATAACAAAATAGCTGCTTTGAAGGAAGGCAGTCTGCGTGGGTTAAGCAGCTTAGTTCAACTCAATCTCTCGGATAACAAAATAGCGAGCGTGGAGGAAGGGGTCTTCGCTGACGACCGTCGCCTGGCTTCTCTGAATCTCAACTCTAATCACATTACTGTCCTCCACCAGTCCACCTTCAAGGGGCTTCGACATCTCCAGCATCTTCAAATCAATAATAACAACATTAGCCAGATAGAGGACGGAGCCTTCGCAGTTTTACCCTTCCTGCAGACGCTGTCGTTGTCGGGAAATAACGTATCGACCATCGGCAGCAAGACACTGCATGGCCTGATGAGCCTGCGACAGTTATTCCTCGATGGTAATGTTCTGCACAAGATCTCTTTGGCTGCATTCAGTGCCATTGAGCATCTCCACGAGTTGCATGCGCAGAATAATTACCTGACTTCACTGGGAGAAGGATCCGATGTCCCTGCTGGTCTCCACGCACTGCAGACCCTGGAGCTGGAGAACAACCCGCTCGACTGCTCCTGCGCAATTTCCTGGATTCGTGTTTTGTCGGACAAGAAGATCCATATCAATGGAGCCTGTCGTTTACCCGTGAAGTACGTCGGGCAAAACATCACCAAAGTCGATTTCTCCTGGTGCAAACCAACGACGCAGCGTGCGAGTCAGACCCTGGACCCGCCGACAGCCGGTCCGGTGCCGTCCGTGGGCACCGAACACCCTGCAGATAACGAGTAAACGGATATGTATCGTTCAATGGGAGACTGAAAGGAAACTCTCTGTCTCTTTACTCCGTCATCAATCAAAAGAAACAGCTTTGAAGCAATATTTCTTCATGTGGTGTCAATTTTCACGCAGCCGGGAAAATAAGGAAGCAAATAGCATTGCCAGGCTTTTATGACATCAGGCTGGCTCCTGCCAAATCGTTCGTGTCTTTTTTCCTCCTTTTGTAGACCAAATGATGAATTCTGAACCTCTTTGACATGTTGTAGATGCATAGAGGTGTACATATTCTTGTTGGCAAAAATTCATTCTGTGAAACAAATAATATTGCGACTTGATTGTTTTTCTTCTTGGATTTTTGAGAGAAAAACATGGGCCTCTGAAAACGCCCTGGAGCATGTTTCTTGCACCGGATGCTTGGGGAACTTCACTGCCACACGAGGATTCGAGCTCCGTGAAACAGTGTGAGGAATCAGCAGCTCAGATCACCGATGCGCACGGCTCGCTTGGAGTCTCTGAAGTCTGAGGATTTGAACAGCAAGGTCAAAGACTATTGTTTGCATTTCGTGCTTGTGGATGTACTTTCTAGTCAGTGATATTCAACTGACACACGTATCTGCGATGTTTTCCAGGGTGAAGGTTCTCACACCAACAATGGTGGTCAAGGTTCTTCATTCCCAGTGGTGTGACAGTGTGTGGCAAACCCTTTTCAGCTCAATACGTCTCAGACAATTTGCTTCACAACACACAGACGACGAGCGTACACGCAGACTTCAGTTGAGACCTTGAGTGGTAATGACAGAGTAATGTTTTCCCGGTCCCAGAGCTGTGCAATACAATCAGACGGCAATTGCGTAGGATTTGGCAGAAAAGGCTCTTTGTGCTGCTCCCAGAAGTCGATGTCTGTTTGAAAGTGGCTCATTGGTCAAGCTATGAAAGAAGCAGGCTGTATGAATTTTGAAACGACCAAATTCATCATCATCGCAGCAGACACCACAAAACCTTGGATCAGCTTTCTTTTTACCCTTGCTCAATGGTTGCGTGGCAACATTACATCTCGATGCGGATTGTGTCAAGGGACCGACATTGAAAAGTTCAAACTTTGCGTTTGCGAAGGTGAAAACACCACAGCTCATGCAGGAGCCTGACTTCATGTTCGTGTCCTCGAACCAAAAAACCTTCTGCAGCGAACGAGAGTCACTCGGCATGAGAATCACGTAAAGTATCGCTGTAATCGGTGGAGGGTTTTATGAGGAGATGGGACCTCCATCAGACGCTAATGATGACATGCAGGGAAGCTTCGCTGGGGAAACTTCAATTAGAAAGAGCATTAAAGCTCATTCAGACTCGTTGCGTTCTGCTTTCTCTGTTGACAGAACAGATTCACGCTGCTCTGAATGTCACACAGCACCGATTCTGTCGTCAGGATGCCAGAGTTCTAAGTACCAGCATGAAGCTTTGCTTCGGACCCAGGCGCTTTACAGGGCACAAAATATCCAAGAAAGAAATGTGAGTAAAGAAGATAAATCTGCAATGCGCAGATGATGCCGTGGATGGCGAAAGTTCATTTTGCCCCCAGAGAACTGAATACATGCAACGAATTATGGTATTGCATGGCTGGACAGGGAGTCATGTAGCTCAGTGCTCCGTTCTCTCTCGATCCCCTTCTGGGAGAAAGGCCAGTCGCTTCATCACAGAGAGCAGCATTAAAGCAGAACGCAATCATATCAAGCCGTGCGTTTGAGGAATACTGTACTTTCAAAAGTGTGACAGCTTTGCTTTTGTGCCACAGGCGGTTGTCGGAGGAAGTTTCCGTCTTATTCATCTTTTTACGAGTGAACTTGTCTGAAAAAAGGACAAAGGATGGGAAAAGGGAAAATGGAATCAGATGCTATTTGCAAGCGCAAGCTGCATGTTCCTTTCTGACTGAGGTCCAGCAGCATGGCACAGGCTGTGTGAACTGAAGCTTGATGTGCTGCGCTGATCTCCTGTTCGCTGGACAGCCGCAAATCACTTCCCTTATGGATGCAGAGAGTGGCACCAGAATTCGGAATGTCAGTTGATAAAATCCCTTCGTGTTGTCAGTGCACAATTTGGCAGGACAAACCAAAAACCGAGGCATTCCACTGAATGAGTCTGCGTTTCCCGTCTCCAGGGGAACGCTTGTGTTTTCAACAACTGCCTGACGCCAAATTCACTGACAAAAACCCTTGTCAAGCAGTGAATGCTGGGGCAAATTGAGCACGTTACTTCACAGTTGGCGCACACCACCAGCCCACGATGTTTCTTCTTAATTCAATCAGCCTGTAATGGATTGGAACCCACTGGGAAGGTTCTGCTCAAGCGCATTTCGCTGCCACACGTCACAAAGTTTTCTTCAGTCCATGTGGATAGAAAGACAGGTGTTTTCCAGTTCACGACTTCACTTCACAAAGAGGTGGTCAGCATGTTCACAGAGGTCGGGGCAGCGCACAAGTTGGATATTTTCTCAGCTGAATAAAAAAAATCGTCTTTTGTGTGTGGACAGGCCATGGCACGGGTTCCTGAGACATTTCAAGCCAATAGAGACGTTTTTCTGTGAGTTGAAGTGGCTTCGTGAGGCTTAATGATGATGAAATCCAGGGATTTCTCTTGGATCTAACAATCCACTGAAGCTGCTTTAAGGAAAGAAACCTTGCACGCCAATTTGTGATTGTATGCTTCTGCAAAATTAGTCTCACGGAAATTTCGGGCCTTCAGCTCTCAGGTAAGATCCATGAGATCCGTGTGATTTCCAGTTTCCAGGGTGAAATTTCTTTCTGGGTTTTCGCAGCCTTGGTTTTTCGGAAAGGGCCAGACACCATCAAATTCAGTTGTGCAGGACTTGCAACGGCACCGGATGGAAGCTGTTCAATCTTTCAAGTGAAATGAGCCAGTCACAGAAAGAACAACTCGTGTTCATCTTCCAATGATGCGTGGTGCCATTCAGTCCAACGTCAGATCCACATCAGTCATATTCTACCAGTGCCTCACATTCTTAATTGCAGATATCAGATTTTGTCTGCGCCAGTCCACAGAGCAGCACCTTGCGAGGATTGGATGATGAATAATACATGTAATTTGAGAGACGCCTGTAGATTCCGCCAGAGGCTTTTGTGACCTCACATACACGATGAACAGGACTAATCAGTGCACTGCTTCAGGTACATTTCACAGCGAGCTTTTATCTTGTTCCCATTTGTGCTTGACCCGTAATGGAGTGAGGGACCGGCCTTGCACCTAAAACTCAAGAACCTATGTGCAGACACAGGCCTTGTTGGGAAAACAAGCTTCCGAACTTTGGGACCAAACTTATCAGAAAATATTCTCAAAGGAAAACGCCAGTTTCACACTTCAAAATGAAACGACGTCTGTGATTTATCGCTCATTACAACGTAAGCTCTTGATCAGAGCCTCCTTTCGTAATCCTCGCATTGGTAGCTTCCATCAAGAGATAGATGCTTTCTTCAGTGTATTCAAGGGACCGTGAATCTCTCTTCTGCTGTGTTACTTTCTTTGCAATGGATACGCGAGAAACACTCGACAAGCGAAAATGTGCGTGGCAATCCAAACGAACCTGAACTCTTACCCAAGAACCTTTCCTCGCCTGTTTCAACTTTTGGAATCCTCTGGCAGCAAGGAAAGAACATCTGTAGATAAGGATTCTTTTGATTGCAGGGTCCTTTGCAATTTCACAAGAAGCCCTGCACGAAAGGGGAGCTCCTCCTGCAGTGGCTTGGCTGCAGAAATGAAGCGCAGGTTGATGTCATGGCTCAGAACGTTTGCGATCCTATTATGCATGAACAACCCCTGTTGGAAGGAGAACGACGTGTGTTTTATTTCCGAAAGCGGCAGCAACTGAATCCTCACAGCTGATCCTCGCGCCTACAGACTGAACACCACGACGATGACACTGAAGTCATTGGTTTTCTTTCTCCAAAGGCAAGTTGGGAAGGAGACCAAAGCAGATACTGTGCACCAAGGTGGATTGAATTCTGTGTCCAGCAGATTTCAACCAATGCACCAACGAAACCCATCGACCAATCCGCCTCCTTTTCCAAGACAAAATGCAGACTACCTGTGTTGGCCTGTCACTGCAAACATCGCATCATGAACTACTCGCACAACCTTTCACCACAAAGACCACAACTGGATGTTTCTGTGAAAAACTCATGCACCGAAACACAATAAAAACTCTTTTTTCGTTGTCTGAAGAAACTCAGCACAATTGTTTCATAATCACAGTGATTCGGAGTTTCAAAGAGCCTCAGACTTCATCTCAACGCGCCGCCCTTTCGCGAGCCTTGCAGCGTGCAGATTCACCGATTTGGAAAGTCGTAGTGAAGTCCATCCTGCACCAGCACTGTCGTGAAATTGAAACCAGCTTCCGACCGAGCGTGTGTGCCCTGCATGGCCAGACCTTCTGCGGATTCTGTTGTATTTTCATTTTGCGCTGGACAACAAAGGACACGAAGCTGACAGAGCATTGTCTGACGAATTGATTGTCTCGTGGAAATGACGAAACATGGTTCTCGCACACAATGCCGAATGTGGCGTTGGTGCTGACGACATCGCGACCACGGACCGCAGCGCTTCCGGTGGTGACCTGCTGCTCCGTCTGAGTGGAGCGCGTTTCAGCTGCAGAACAACAAGCAAAGAACACAGTTTCTCCAACAGCTTGTCAAGCTCTGTTTATGTTCCCGTCAGTTTGAGATATTTTCATTTAGGCTAGAAATCGGTATTTTGATTGTCGGGACAGAGAATCTGTCAGGCAGAATCCGTGGCTAAAATGTTTTTCTGGGTTCTTCAAGCTTGTTTTCTGCTTTCGTTCGGGGTTTTCACAACAGCACACGACAGTATATTGGGATACATTTTGCTTGGAGAAGGAAAATGCGCAGGAGAAAGTCAACCGAAAGACATGTCGACTTCTCAGGAGTGTGCAGATGTTTGCACGGAGGCAGAGACCTGCGGGATCTTCGTCTACGAGCCGAATTTCTTGGCGACCCCGCGAGTTAACTGCTGGATCATCACTTCTGGGGACGACTGTTCCATGGAAACATCACCCGGAAAGTTTGTTTACACCAAAATGGTCACAGGTATGGGAATCACTGTTGCTTTTACGAACGTGTTTTGCAGCATGACACGATTTGGGGCCCACGCGAACTTCACCTTGCAATGTTGTCAAGAGAAACCGTTTCACATTTTGCTTCTGTCAAACAGAAGCAATCTGCACCTCAGCACCTGAGTTGGCAGATGGAAGAAACGACACGTGCAGAGAAATTCCCATTTCCGGAGCAAATGGTGTTCACCTCAGTCATGGCTTCTATTACCCTGGACTTGTAGAAGTCCACAAATCTCCATTGGAAGCTGAAAAGTCGTCAGATGTGAGATTTTACTTGTTTTGAGAAGAACTGCTGTCACAAGAATCACCCCGTCTTGAGAGGCACTCTGAGATAAGAAAAGTAGACCAGTGGAAAGAGTTCTTTTGTTCTTTTGTGTTTGGAACAGAAAATTCAAGACATCTGTTTTCCTCGGCCAGGTGACGCTGGAGGTCTGGCTCGGAACCGTCGAGACGACGTCCAACCTGTGCCGCCGGCTGGACATTCTGTACGTGAGTCGAGTCCTGCAAGGGAACTGCACGAGCGTTCGCAGCTGTCAGGTCTTAGAGTTCGAGCAAGGAACGGCGGACTTCAAGATGTGCAGGTGCAAACTATTTCAAGCCTTATTTCTAAACAAAGATGTCGGTTGTCACAATCACTGAAAACTTGGTAATAGTGTTGACCACCAACAGTTGCTGTGCGTGGTGAGTCGGGCAGAAGGGGAACACATTCCAGATATGGACGACACTTTGTAATCACGTTTTTGTTTCTTCTTTTCGTCCCAATCTGTCCAGATACCTGTGCGAGTGCGCTTTGCCCCCGTGCGATGTGGATCTAATCGTCTTGGACAAGCACAGTAGACTCAGCTGGAGCCTGTGTGAAATCACCGTCGTCCAGTCGGAGTCCGTTATTGCACTCAGCGCTCCTGAGGACACGGGCAATGAAACCGCTTGACAGCTACTCAAGTGATGTTGCAGCAGAAAGAGACCGCAGGTCCTGGCATCTAACGAACCGACCAGATGTTGCTCCAAAAATGCTTAGTTTTTGCTATTCCGCCAAACAACGTGTACTTCTCAAGTTGCATGTCGTTTTCTCCAGAATACTATTTTGCCTGTCTGTCGTGTAGTCGGGACAGTTGACGTAAACATCATTCAACAATCACAAGTCGAAGCAACTTCAAGGGGCTGCAACTTGCCACACGAGCTTGTGTGGAGCCTTTCCTGTGAGAGGAGTACAGAATAAAGACCACAAATGAACTTGCGTTTCCTTCTTGAGCTACTGGTTGGGTGCTAGACATCAACGAAGGAATGCATGTCCTCCCCTTCTTTTCGAGGCAATTGGAATTCATTGTTTTCACAACTACACTCAGAACTGTGTGATCCCAATGCAAGTTGCTCAAAATAAAGAAAATATATCACAGGTCTTTGCAATCTCCAAACACTGACTCCTCAACATTCAGTCACATTTGGCAGAAACCTGGAACTTCATTGACCTCTGTCGTCCTAGAAAGAGGCACTACTCGTACACACGCGAAACAAACACGCAAGCATTCTGATGACAGGGGGACTGATTACCCTTCACGAAAATGTCGGTTCTGTCAAGCCAAATCAGATTGGCAGAACAGTCTCTTGTTGCTTCACATTGTTGTGTTTTTTTGCCAATTTAGTATTGGCAAAAAAGGAAGTGCTGCAACCATTAAATACGTATTCGAACAGGTTCAGAGAGAACACAACCCATAAAATTCAACAAAATCAAATCCAGTTTCTCTGTGTTCACTTTTGGATTGTTATAACTTCTTTGACCAATAACGAGTCATTTCTTTTCTGTTTCTTTTGTGAAAGTTTTGCGTTTTTCAACCCCAAGAGAAACTTGACAACCAGAAACCAAATGCAAAGGGTCTAAAACTACGAGAAAATTGTAATCGGCCAGTCATGATCTGCTATTGCTCTTGTGCTTTTTATTGGCAAAAAAGTCAGATCCGTAGCCTGTGCTGGAACCTCAACACGCAGGTTGCGCTGCAGGGTCAGTTCGATTGAAATGAGCGGCTCCTGAACTGCAGTCGGCGACGCCTCGCGTCCCTGCAGCACCGCTGATCGCGTCCTTCTCTTCCCCAACCGCAGTACGACCTCGCTGCGTGCCGTACTGCCGTGGGGAACACATCGATGGCAGATTGGAAATTGGAGGCGTACAATTGTGAAAACCTCGACTCGTCTGTTGGGCATTCTTGTGTTTTATCGATTGATGAATGGGATCCACTTTCACGAGGAATCATCTGGGAGTGGGTGTGCCGATGCTGTGAACACGTGCGACTGTTGGTGGTTTGTGTAATTCCGGTTCAGTTTCAGAGCTCTCCACCAATAAAGAGAATGGCATCTGTGCAGAACTGGGTCACAACACCTTGGAAAGGTATACACAGGGCGTGCATGCTTTGATGTGGTGCCATCAGGCATAGCGGCACAAAATGTCTTGAAGACAGACCTGTACCGCTAGTCGTACTTTGCCTCTGAAGCCATTAAAGGATCAAGGAAACTCAGTTTAGCAGACTGCTTGCATCCAAACAGTCTTGGGGCAATTGTTGTGCCAGCATTAAAATCACCAGCGCTCACACAGCAGTTGTCGCGCAAAGCATAAAACTTATCGAAGCATGACAGAAATTTGGGAGAAAATTTAACATGGCGGACGACACTGTTTCCATACACTCTTCAGTGGATTTAACAAGATCTAAGAAGTATCATGAGGGCTGGGTACATCACCAAACTGTCCAACAAAAGGTAGGTCTTGAATTGTACAGGATCCCGTGCGTGAACCAGATGGTACTTCGGTTGTTGAAGAGAGAATCAAGAGATACAGGTTTCTGATATCCCTGTCTATGTGGCAGAAGTTCAGAAGTCTGATGTGTCCAATTTGCAGGACTGGACGAAGTTCTGGGTGGTGCTCAGAGGCAACATGCTCTTCATATGCAACAGCCAGAAGACGACCAACCCCAGCGCAGTGAGTAACAGATCAGTTTGTCATCAATCTCAAAGTGACAGTTCTCCCGTGAAGTTATTTACATACCTATGACATCACCCAAACATACTTATGCACAAATCGCAAACGCCCTTCTTCAGGAAAAAAAAACTTGTGTGGGCTTTGACTAATGACGGTTTAACTCGGGTGCACATGTGAAGATAAAGGCACCAACAAACAAAAAAGTCTCTCATTATTGGCCGAATTATCGGACAATATTGTTTTCAGACGTGTCGGTTTATTATTGGCCGAATTTTCGGACAATATTGTTTTCAGACGTGTCGGTTTATTTATTTATTTATTTATTTATTTTTTTTGTTTGTTTTTTTTTTTTGTTTTTTTGTTTGTTTGTTTGTTTGTAGGCGCTAAGGCTTTTGAACCAGACATCACAGACCAATGCCCTTTGCACCATAGACCCCTAGTGGCCCCCCCTCAGCG
>JAAUXT010079278.1_pt1 | contig 31859 bp, 28 predicted proteins | sample 7278171 | NCBI WGS metagenome assembly JAAUXT01 (sample SAMN14350112, study PRJNA611818) | marine sediment metagenome | isolation source: surface marine sediment (1.8m) | place: French Polynesia: Moorea | collected 2018-08
ACCAAAAGAATTGTCCAGTATCCATTTTTATATTTTCTATGAAAAATGACTTTTTAACCCAAACTTTAGCCCCACCTAAAAACCACAGAAAATTTTTTAAAAATCAAAAGTTAAATGCTACCTCTCAAACCCGTATACAATATACTACATTTCATCAACATACTTCTTTCACCAAATATTTGTACCTTCTGAGATATGGAGACATTTCTACATCCACACCCTATTTTTCCTACACTTCCAAATTTGACCTTTTTGACCTCAGAAACCTAAAAATTTAAAATTGACAAATTCCTTCCTTGCACATTATCCCCAACCCAAAATGAACCAAAAGAGCCCAAAAGGTCCTAAATCAAGTCTCATCTTGACCATGAAACTGCTGTAGACATACTTTTGGAAGACGCTGCCTGTAGGTGCTTTGATTTGGCTCGCACCGATTTGGCTCAAATCGTGCAACCCACCTCAAATCACCTGAAAAGCATGTACCTTGATGAACTCCAACTTGAGAAATTCTGGCATCTGGTGATTCTTGGCCACTCTGAACACGATGGAGATGATGTCCTCGGGCGAATAGCCGAGACTCCACAGGTGGTGCATGATTTTGTACGCTTCGTCCACGTTTCCCTTCACGCAGTGCTCAATCATGTCCTTCACCATCAATGGGTGAGGCTCGTCACAAACCTGAGGAAAAGTAAAGCACGTGTTAATTGGTGACACAAGTTTTGTGGATGCACGAGCACTGCAACGATCCGTGGGACATTCCAATTTGAACTCACCTTGAACACGTTTTCACTGTTCACGTGGTCGAAGCCTTGAAACGTTGACTGCAAATTGTTGAGAGCCTGCCAAAGAAAAGGCGATCTTTTTCACCAAACGTCTCCTGGCAAGTTGACCAGTTGACAGAGAATCGTGTGCAACTCCAGTGTACCTGTCTCATGTCCCCCTGCGCTGTGAATATTATGGCCTCAATCCCGTCGTCCGTGTGACTGACGTTTTCTTTTTCTAGGACATCTTGCAGACGGGCTAAAATCTGCGAATCGCTCAATTTGCTGTAGCGCAACACAGCGCACCTCGATTGGATTGGTTCTGCAATACGGAAACAAATCATCCCAACAGCTGCACTTTTCATGCCAAACAGACAGACATCACACAGCAAACCTAAGAACTATTTGGCTGTTGCTTTGAATGGGTCCTTTCCAGCACCTCACCGATGATTTTATCGGAGGCATTGCAGGCGAGCGCGAATCGCGTCGTTTTGGAGTAGATCTCCATGGTTCTTCGCAGAGCCTGCTGTGCTCCGTCCGTCATGCTGAGGAGAAACAAACATCGCGATTGCAACTGCGTGGATTTCACAAATTTGGCAAAAACTTCCACCACGCCCCTTCTGAACGAAACGCACTGCAACGTTGGTACCCCAATCGAAGATGGTCTCTACCTGTCAGCTTCATCCAAAATTATGATTTTGTGCCTCCCTTTTGGCAGCGTCACCTTTTGTTGTGCGAACATCTTGATTTTGTTCCGGACAACGTCAATTCCTCTGAAAATGGAAGACAATTCAATGTAGCGTGCAGCAGCTGTGAGCACAATGCAGCTTTGGTGACCTTGTTTGGTTAAACTGAAGCATTCTGTCGATCTCACCTATCATTGGACGCATTGAGCTCCAAAACTGCATCCTTGAAGGAAACGCCGAGCAAGGCTCTTGCGAGACACAAGATGCTTGTCGTCTTTCCGGTTCCCGGTGGACCCTGTCCGACAAAGACCAACGAACCTTTTGAACCGTGGAGTACTCGTATTCGGACACCAAGCGCACGACACACTCTCAAAACGGTATTCGAACAAACAAGTTTGCTCATCTGCTGCATAAGTCTCACCGCGATGATGATGTTGGGAACATTCCCCTCTTTGGCGAAAACTTGCAGTCTGCTGATGGTTTCTTCGTTCCCCACAACGTCGTTTAGTTTCGTTGGTCTGTACTTTTCAACCCTGTCAATTGAATCACTGTGAGACACCACAAAACAATTTCCCTGGTTTCTGTGACATCCAGTTGCTTCGTCAATACTTTCACACCTGAAATTACTTTTGGTGCTTGCCAAAACATTTCTCCAAGCACCAATGGAAATTACGTTCAGACATCAGTCTAACGAGGGGCAATTAATTTCGGTCGATAAGCATAACGAGCAAAGGTCAAACCGTTTGCCCCATTTTTATTTGTGAACCTGTGCTTCGATGACCACATACTTCGAAATCGTTTGCAAACCAGACTTCGCAATTGTGACAATGTTGCCTGACGTGAGCGATAATCAAAAGCTTCCCTCCAAATAGACGATAACAAACACATTTGTGACCAATTTCGGAACCGTACCATGGAACTTCGTAACCTCGAGATTTCTTGGTTTCTGTGACAGGTTTCTTGTCGCTGGTATCCACTTGGAGATCCACATCCATCGCCTCTTCTTCACTCATTTTTGTGCCGTTCCCGCCTTGCCTACGAGTTTAGCACTTGATCGCAGAGGTTAATTTGGATTTGCAAGCAACTGCAATCAGTGTGTATTGTTGGAGCTCAATTGAACGGGATGAGCTCACCTATCGAATCAGTGAAGGTTCACGTATTTCTCTTCTGGCTGGTGCGAGGATAGCTGTGATTAGTTGTGCATTGGAGCGCAAAGTACTGTGATTCTTTATTATCGCTCAGTGCAAACTGACCACTGTGACAGCTTCGTTGCCGAGTAAAAGAGCAAAGGATGGCAGACTTGACCAACAAGATGATTGTAACAATTTAGGCAAATGAACAATTGCACTGAGCATCCTCGCACAATGCGAAAAGTTCGTCTCAAAGCCTTCGCCTTGTGTGTTACTTTTGCTGTGGCTGCCTACTACTCATTGGGACTTCTGCTGGACACAAACTTGCACGTGAAAAGCAAAGCTGACACTTTTCAGCCTCCACTGCTGCGTCATAAAGAAGGGTGGTATGGAGGGCAGACACTTCTGGATGAACTGGGTTTTGTTGACAAGCCCAGACTGTTTCCGCAAGCGTACCACGATGACGAAAACATCCCCGTCGTGATCACGGCGGCGTCGTCAGCGCAGTTCACCGATGTGATGCTCTTCGTCAAATCACTGAGACTCTATTTCCCGGAAAAGAGACTTGTGATTTACAATCTTGGACTGAGCAGTGTTGAGAAAGAAACGGTACGGAACGCAGTGTGTTCTGCGGAGAAATGGTTTCCTTTCGGAAGAGTTTCGTGCGCGAAATGGGCAAGAAGTGGTCGAGCATTTCGAAGTTGGTCGTTCGAAGAGAACTGATCAGAAGTAATGCTTCCCCTTGCATAAAATAATTGCATTTATTATTCTTTTGTGTAGGTATCAATGATATGCAGGTGTCAGATCCGTTTCGTGCGACAAGACCGATTCCCTGGTCATTTCCACAAACTCGGAACCACTGCTTTCAAGCCAATCCTTGTTCAGGTTTGTCCGTCAAACAGCTCTTTTCGTCTTCAAATACCGGAAACTGAGTTGTGACACAGGGAATCTTCATTGATAAACCAAATCACTTCTCAGGATACTGTCTCCATAAGAGGTAGCTTTCTGCCCCGAACCACTGCAAGTGACTTGCAAACGCACGATGAGTCCTTCATGAACATTGTAGACGACTCTTCTGAATGCTGGCAATCGTTTTCAGGAGGCTTTGGTGGAATTTGGAGCTGTGTTTTGGTGCGACCCTCTGACGACGTTCACGTCTGCGGAACTCGCGCTGCTGCTGAATCAAGCGAAGCGCGTCGGGGTCGTGAGTTGGCCCGTTGTTTACCCCACTTCAGCTTTGACTCATCCCGACATGTTTCACTACTTCAACGTGTCTGCGGAAAAGTATCACTTTCATCGAATGGTGGATACATCACAATTCATCATCTACAACTTGGAAACGGTGCACTCCGAGTTGATGCTGCCCTGGGTGAAATGTGCGCTGGACAAGCACTGCATTGCGCCGTACGGAGCAAGTAGAACAGGTTGTTCATTCAACAGGAAACCCAAATATGAGTATCTGGGATGCCATAAATTTGACATGTCTGCTTTCAACATTCTACTCGGATCTCTTTACAAATTCGAGATGCCATACGTCGCACTGTTGGATATTTTTGTGATAAGGACGCCTCACAAAAACAGTTGGTGGCCGAACTTGAACTTTTCAGTTTTTGATTGGTTGAGCACATAACGGTGCAGTGTACCTGGGGATTCTCGCCCACGTCCGGATGTTTGTCCATTAGCAGCATTTTATGTTGGAGCAAACTTTTGAGTGCCTGCAGCACTCATGACGATCGTGAGTGCAACACGTCAGTGTTTGTGGTGCCTCTTTCAAACAAAAAACGCAAGAAAAGACAACAACATGTCAATTGTGTCAAAACAATTTATCACTGGTTTCACAGATCTATGTATCAGTTGATCTTCCAGAGAACAAGTTTGACGTTCTCTGTCGTAAGTCACGATTCACGCATTCTTGCAAGAATTTGTTCATGAAGAAACTGTTGAAGAAATTCGAACGATTGAAATTGCATCATGCAACTTTGTCGACTGCTTGAATTGCTTGCGTAAATGATAACCGGACCTTCAATCCGGAATTTGTCCAGAGTCATCCGCTGATTGAGGGATCCCCTCCCAATCAGATTTTTCTTCTCACGGGTGAACAATTTTCAAAATTGATTGTTTTTGGACAATTTTCAGAAGTTTTCCAAGTGGAGGGTGAGGAAGTTTATCTCTTGAAAAGAATTAGAATCTAGATGACCCACCCCAGTTCCTGTTTGCAGGCGCGTATCCACAGCGCATGTGTCTGTGGGATACAATTTTCTTTGAAAATTTCTGGTTTGGGAAATTGAGGCTGGAAATCGCTGTAAACAGATGGATTCATTTCCAACTCTCTTTCAACCAGCAGCTCGTTTCTTTGTAAACTGAGAAAGGGTCGATGCAACTGCCTCAACGATTATCATCTTTGACCCTGGTGCTAAACTGACGCTCCTTCACTGAGGGAAGCATTGCACACTGAGCATCAGACATGTACCGATCACAGAGATTTGGAATAAAAAATCACAGCATTGCACAGGCGTGCTGAGCTTGACAGCAGTTTCTGAGTGCACAGCGGCGTGTCATGGCGCACAGAACGTTGACCAACAATGACTCGTCAGTATCACAGATTTCAGACTCTTGAGGTGAGTTTCTCGTACATCTGGGTGTTTCTGCAAATGTGGAATCTGGCATTTCGTTACATGCCTGAGCAACTTGAGCAAGTAAAATGCAGCCTTTTCGTGGCGCGTCGTAGCAGTGTTGGAAAAATACAATTTGCGCGAAATTTCCCCAGAGACTAGGAGACCTCCCCACTGCGTTCAGTCTTTCGTCCATTTCTATCATTGTTTCCTTCGTCATGTTTTGCGGAATCTTCGTCATCATCTCTCCTTTTGTTTTTGTTCTTTTCTTTTTCCTTCTGACGAAATTTTTTGTCCAGTTCGCTGTATCGTTGCAGATCGTTTTTTCGTATGCGCGCGCCTTCCACGAAGAACTTGTTGTCGACGCACTTGAAGCCGGGGTGTGGCGCGTCGCGGAAGACGAGCTCAAACCGCCCCGTCTGCGCCTGCTTCGACTCCCTCTTGTCCAGAACCACTGCAACAGGTAAGGCAAGGCTCTCTTGGCTTTGTTATCAGACACTATTTGTGTGGATTGCACCCTGAGATGTATTTGGCTGTCGCAATGAGCGTGGTGCGCACGCACCCTTGATGGTGTCCTCGATGACGGAGGCGCAGAGGCGCGCCTTCTCGATGGAGCTGGGCGCCATGCCGGGACACGCGTTGATCTCCAGCAGCCACGGCGACAGGTCTTCCGACAGCATGAAGTCGGCGCCGTACAGCTCGAACGCGTTCTGAAAAGGCGACGGCGTAACATGAGGCGGGACACAGATGAGGGGAGCAAATATTGAGCGAAGGTGCGGAGAGAATCAAGGTGAAGTTGGGGACTGGGTGGTGTGCTCGCAATGGTAGCCTTCGGACAACGGATCGAATGACCTGTCCGTCATCGCTACGCCTTTTTTCTGGCAGACCAAACAGCTCCAAAGAGTTGACATTTACCTTCCTGGTTTCTGCGACTTCCATCGTCGCGAGCAGAGTGTGAACAATGGCCTTTTTCATCGAGGGGTAGATTATCCCTTTCCACGCATCCTCCGCCCCGATTTCACTGAAAGTCGAACGCTTCATCACATTCTCGGAACGCTTGAAAATGCAACTGTTTGTTGTCCTCATATTGATGCCAAAACGAGGGCAGGAAAACTTAAATTCGGCTGATTGAGTCTGATCCGCGGGACCGAAGGACGGGAACTTGGCAACACAAACCGCAGGTACTGCTGGAAGTCTCTGCTCGTCCAGAAATTGTTTTCGGGCAGATTCTCGGATCGGATTCCGTTGGCGTAGAACTGCTGAATTGCAACGTTGGATAAGTGTACGGCCCTGCAAATGCATATGGTCACATCAGTTTGTGCCAGTTGTCGAATGTGTGTGCGTGAGGCAAGCATGTCTTCCAGAGGAAAATTCTGAAAGTCAATCGGTTGTCCATCTTTTCTCACGATTGTGTGAAGAATCGAGTTTGAAATGTTTGAACCTCAGTACCTAACTTCACAAATGGCGCAGTCACCCGGAAACAGGTGTGTTAATTCTTGGAAAGTTTTGTGAGAGAAGCGACTCACTCGTGCATCGACTCGTACGAGTATTCCTGCGAGCAGATGCGCATGTAGCTGTCCCGGTAGAAGTAGACGGTGAGCGGGTTCCAGTCCGTCACCAGGAACCACTGCCTGATGTCGAACTTGCACCTGTAGATCAGCAGCGGTTGCTCTGCAATGGAGAGAAGGCTGTGACCGTGGAAGGCTCAAACAGATTCTTCTTTTGCCTGTTGGGCTCAGATCATAAGCATTGAGACTTCACCAGTGTGTCGGTGCTCACCAATATACTTCTGAAGAACGTAGTTGGACGCAGTTGTTCCACTTGTGGTGAACTTTGACAGATCGCTCGTTTTGCTGCAGAATTCAATACCTGTGTAGAAAGAGGCAAATTGATACACGGTGAGTTTTGCTTTGCCCCCAGTTATTGGTCGGTTTCTCGGCTCTGACAGAATTTGGACATTCACCGACGCCCTTGGACTTGTCTCCGGGTTTTAGGATCCAGATGTTTCTCATTCCGTCGATGTCGTATTGAGGCCAGATCCTCTTCATCCTGCGCAGTGTGTCCTCAGCTTCTTTGAGCTTTGTCTCAGTCAGCGCAATGGTCGCTCCATCGCTTCAATGAAACATTGGCTTCACGAGACATTTGAATTGTTTGGGAAATCTGAGTAGAATGATAAACAAGCATACACGATTGGATCAACTCACAAAGCCACTTTTCGAAACCAAACTTCGAACATATCCCACTCGTCCTTCGTCAAACTGAACTGCGTTTTCTTCTGCAACAAAGAATTCAGATAAAAACGACAATTTGGCCTCCATGACTGCAGGACAACCCGAGTGTCTCAGTTCGCGCGGACTCGATAGAGCGACGCAGACCTTGGAGTCGAGGTCGAGGTGCGCCTTGAAGCGGATGTAACTGTCGAGGTAGGAGAGCGCCCAGTCGACGGCTCGCACCGGCACCTCGAACACCTGCTTCCGCGTCCGAGTCTCGATGTTCGGCAAAACTGAAGCAGAACGAACAGAGCGGCGTCAACTCTGCTCCATAAACTCTGACTCTAAGTGGCAAAAATCGAAGTCTCAATGGATTCTTTCATTATTCGGTTTTTGTCGACTGTTAAAATCCGCTGTAAGTGCGAGCTCAGGACTGGTGGGCAGCCAGTGGGTACGTTCATGCTGTTGTCAATCAGAATTCAAGGAGATCCTGGTGTAAACGTTTGAGATCATTCCACAGGTGGGGAGAAGAGGATGAGGAAAAGGAGAGTGTCCGAATGGAATTAGTGAGGAGACATTTGTCTATTTGAAGGAACAACTGGAGTAAGATTGTTTTTCAACATGCGGCAACATACAAGGGGAAATGATTGAGATACAACACTTGGAGAGAATACATGCAGTTCTCCAGACGCGTTGCTTCAGAGCAACACAACGCATCGCACACTGAATTTGTCTGCGTGTATCAATTAGGTACGTGGTACAAGTGTAAAATCTTTTTGTCAAGCCGCTACCCACAGTTCTTCGGCACCCTTCAGTGTTTCGGACGTCTTACAAGTTAAAGAAGCATTTTTGGCTGCAAGCGGAGTTCAGGGATCTTGAACTCTACTTTTCACTCACTGAAGTGCTGCTGAAGATAGCATTGAAAGCCTGGAAATACAAAGCACCGGCAAGAGTAGATTTTTGTGCAAAGATGTACACTTTGAGACGAGATGTCACGCTGAAAAGAGCTGAAATATTACGAGAAACAAATGAAGGTTGAACATGACAGTGAGCAGTGGCAACCAACAACAACCTTTTTTGTTCTTGCAAACGTTTCGCTTGCGCTTAAGATGTGCTGCAAAACAAACATGGTTGTATGGAATTCAGTTTCTTTCAAAACTGAAGATTACGCTAATGTGCTTGCGTGTGAGGCCGATTTGATTTCATGTTTCTCGCTTGACGTGAACACGAAAACACGTCAAAAGCTTCACGTTGACACGAAACGTACAGTTCACTGACCAACAACAACGAGCGCTGTGAAGAACGCTGGTGCAAACTTGTGCAAACTTGCTACACGTGTAGTGCGCGTGAGAATGGCTGCTACTTTAATTCTGCCCCAAAAACAATGCAGAAACTTGTCTTTCAAAATTGAAAGAGAATCAAAAAGGTGTGTACTGTTTTGCTGAAAAATTACTTTTTCAAATTCAGTCGAAATTTTGGTTGTCTGAAGACAAGTTTTGTGTGACGTTTGGTCAGAGAATGCAAACAACCAAGGGTCCGCTTGGAACCTGCTGAAACACTACTTTTCTACGGGGTTCACCTTTGGTATCCTGAATTCTTTGTCGAAGCAAAGCCACTGTCAAAACAAGAACTCGTTAGGGATTCGACGCTTTCACTGAGACAACCAAAGACTTTCCGGTTCTGATAGTTTTTCATGCTTTTGTGTTGTTTCCTGTAGTTTTGCTTTTCGCTTGCTCGGAAGCACGGGAACGCGTGGAGAACCGGGAAAACTGAGTTTGTTGAAGTTGGCGGACCCGACGGGCGGTGTGCGCAGCGGATTCTCCCGAACTCACTCACATCTGTTCTCGGTTTCCTCGCGCTCCGCCTCGTCGGCGGCGGCGTCTGTGTCGGCGGCGTCGTCATCCTCGTCCTCGCCCGGCACGATCCCCTCGAAGTGCGACTCGGCACGACTCGACACGCGGAAGTGACCTTCGCTCGGAACCAGGTCCGCAAACGCGTCCGGATCCGCTTTTTCCGCCTCATGCGTCTCTTCGTTCCGCTCCACATCTTGGTTGTTGTTCTCTCTATCTTGGATATTTTCCTGATTGTTGTTTTCCTGCACCTCATCTTTTGTCTCATCTGTAGCAGTCTCTTGAGCACCAGTTTCCGTTGAAAGACTTAACTTGCGGTCAACATCACAGTCGTTCACAACATCGTCACTGTCTAATACTGCTGTCGGCTCCTTTGCCGCATCGTTGTCGTTGTTGAGATCGTCGTGGTCGTCAGCAGTGTCGTGGTGCGCGGCGGCGGAGGACGTGCGGCCGGAGATGTGCTCGTTCTCGAACATGGACTCGGACTTGCGCAGCTCGTCGTTGTCCCTGGTGCTCACGACGGCCATGTAGCCGGTGTTGGGGCGCGTCGGGTGCCGTTTCTTCTGACGACACATCTTGAGCACCCACTTGAGCAGCGCCATGCACGCCGTCAGCCGGAAGTCCTCTGCGAACAAACAGACGCAACTGAGATGAATGCTGCAACAGGTCTCGTTGGCTTCGCAGAGTTGGTCACTCGCACATGTACTCGCACATACCGGTCAGTACCGTGTCGCAAAAAAGCTCAAAACGGAGGACTGGTTGTCTGATTTCACACATTTGGACGCTGCAAATATTTGGTTGATTGTTCATCAAAGGCAGTCGAAGAAACATCAGTTTTGTCCTTTTGGCAAATACGGAATGTTTGGAGTCAGGCCATGGTGTAGTAGCCGATCGACGCCGGCCGCCACTCGTAAGAAACAGCGAGAAAGTTTCTAGCTGGAAGTCGAAGGGATGGGCGGAGCGGGATGGGGTGGTACAGGGAAGGGTTGGGTGGGACAGGATGGCGTGGGGTGGGAAGGGGCAGGGTGGGACAGGATGGCGTGGGGTGGGATGGGGCAGGGTGGGGTGGGACAGGGTGGGGTGGGATGGGATGGAGTGGATCAGACCGGGACGGGGCGGAGCGGGGCGGGGCGGATTGGACGATGCGGGGCGGCGCACTGACCGAGCACGTCGGTGATCTCGCTCTCCTCTCCGTTGAGCACGTAGCAGCGCGGGAAGAAGTCGTGCGACGTCTGCGACGTGAGCCACGGCAGCTCCTTGAGACTCGTGCTCAGCAGCGCCTGCGACGAGCAGCGACAATGGCGAGGTTCAGCACGGCTTCATTTTGGCCCCGTCCGATTTGTGGACCAAAAGGAACCAGAACCAGAAAATTATCATCCCCTATTGGTTGGCAACATGCCAGAACCAATCATGAGACAGGATTTCTGGCTCTGGTTCCTTCTGGTCCACAAATCGAACGGGGCCTGACACAGATGGACCAAATTTGCATCACATAAGCAGTTGAGAACCAATGACAAGTAACTATTGTTTCTGTGTCACTGATCTGGCAATTGGGGCACGTCGGAAAAGGGGCGGACGTGTTTGCTGAACCTCCGTAATGCAGCACCCTGTCTCATTGTTGACGTGACTTTCTGTTTGTGTGACTTCAGTCCATCAAACAAGGGCGGCGAAAGTTCTCGCTTTGACAATTCCCGCCCCCCCCCCCCGTGACAGAGAAAGAAATCCACTTATCGGTGCGACAATTCGGGGAAATAACGGAACAGATTTTCGTTTTCTGGACGCTGCCAGGAAAATCTCAAAAAAGGAGTGTCTGAGTCTTGAAGCCCAAATGGAATGTCGCACCTGCAGTTAGCAACCTGCGCAAAACTAGAGAATCGCATCACGCACGGTGAGAACTGGAATACATGGCATTGTGGTTGTTTCTCGTGATGAATCGATACTGGGCACTTCTCATCACCAGGTTGATATCGATTTCGCTTTCGTCGACGCGCGCCGGCGGTTACTACTCTTTATGGTTGGCTGGATTGGGTTGATCGATCCGAACTGTTGGAACAGCAACAACCGCAGACACAACATCGCCTTCCAAATTATTCATTTGACTTTGACTTTTGCGTTGTGTTGGAGTTTCAAGGTTGTGGTGCAGATCTGCCTTGAAGACTTGAAGCGTTGTCAATGAGTTGATGTCAGACTGTTCAAGTGATCTATGACCGGCCATCCTTCCCAAGCTGGCGTTGTGCAAAATTCGTCTGGTGGCTTTGCGGTTACGTTTGAACAAATCTCAACAAAAGAAACTTTGTACCCAAAGACCGCAGGCGACGTGTTGCTGGGCTGAGAGCCAAAGCTTTTGGGATGTGTTGGTGAGGTGAGAGCCTGAGCTCCTGAGATGTGTTGTGAGGTGAGAGCCTGAGCTCCTGAGATGTGTTGGTGGGGTGAGAGCCTGAGCTCCTGAGATGTGTTGTGAGGTGAGAGCCTGAGCTCCTGAGATGTGTTGTGAGGTGAGAGCCTGAGCTCCTGAGACGACTGAAGACCAAGCCATTGAAAACAACTCTTGTTGAGATGTTGGACAAAAAGTGGTGCAAGATCTTAAGTCTGACATGAATGACTGACAGGGGAATCCGAAGATTGGAATTTTGTTGGTTTCTTTTCCAGATGGAGACACGATGTGAAGCACTCGTTCCAGATGAAACGTGCCATGCATGTTCGAGGCGTCACGTTTCTCATCAACCCAAGGTGGTTGTTGTTCAGGTGCCTGTGTGTCTGGTGACGGCTTGGCGGGTCATGATGTGTCAGCATGTGTTGCATATCGTCAAGACTTCACCCTCTTTCACCCCAGAAGGAGGATCGTTTTCTTGGGAAAGTGACCGCGGAGCGTCCCGGCTTTCCCCAGCTGTTGGTGCTGTTACCTTGGAGGAGAAGTAGCGCGCCTTGGGGAAGTGGTTGACGATGACCTCGTCGCGCAGGATGAGTCTGTTAACGGACGTGCTGCCCCAGATGAAGCGAGACGGGTGGTGCCGCACCAGTCGAGACTGAAACGGACCAGGGCTTCTGCAGAATTCTGAGCTTCGTCAAGACAGGTGTTGGTTTGGCGTTTCTGTGCCAAGCTGCTCAGCACAAAACACACACACACACACACACACACACACACACAACAGTTTTGCGAAGCACCAGCGAAAGGGCATGTTACGAGCTTTTCGGACAAGATCGGAGGCGACAGAATAGCTCCTTCTTTGGCATTGGTTCCGTTTTGGTTGCACACAGGGTTTCAAAGCGCAAGCCAGTGTGCGTCGTCGTGACGGTTCTGTCGCAACTCACCATGATGGCGTAGATGCCGTGTTCCTCGACCCAGGGCGGCGGCACGCCCTGACCGCAGATCGTCTCGAAGTCTGCAAGAGCAAAGCACACAAGAAGACACTTGAGCTCGATTGATTGCCATCTCGAACAGGAGGAAGTCCTTCTAATTGAAGGGTGTGTCAAACAGGATTTTGAAGTTTGAAGAGCGTGAGTCAGCAAGGCGTTGAAAACATGGTGGGAATTTTGAATCAAACGTTGCTGTTTGGAGACTTGAATTGCAAAAGACGGGCAGAGGTTGTCGCTGTTCTCGCCGATTGATTCACCACACTGACTGCAGCTCAATTAAGTCGCTCGATTGGGACACAAGTTCTCGCAATGCAGGCGTTATTGTTGTAAGATTCAGTGTATTGATTGATCACTGAGACTCCGTCACAATTGATCGTCAAGAAGTGATGTTCAGGCGAGTATCCAACAAGTACAACAAACTGAACACACAACATACTCGCTGGTCCTATTGTTGTTCGCATTGCCTTTCTTTGTTCAGTGCATTTTATCGACACTTGCAAGTGTTGTTGCGGTGTTCGACAATCAACGATGTTGTCTCAGTACTGTCATTGTTTGTCGACGTTGTGAAAAAAGCTTATTGTCATCGAGACCAGGAAAACTGGCAGACGACGAGCAGGATTCTGGTCCCACTTGTGCACCTGACGTGCAGTCTGCAGCCCGTCGCCCAAGCTGCATGTTCAGCATCAGAACACTGGCTTTTCTCAACCTGACTGACGACGACAAGAGCAGCTGGAGACGAAGTGAATCTCGAGAGGCAATTTGCAACTCAACAAATGGTTTGCATGCTTGTGTGCACATTTTGGAACATTGAAACTTGTCGAAATGCTTTGGTTTCTGCTTGCGTCCCTATCTTATCGGCTTGAGTGAAGTGTGGAGTGAAGTGTTCATAAAACGCTTTAATGCCACTCTGAATCCAATCTCATTGATGCTCAAACAGCAATCTTTGGCGAGTACCTGCCTCCTGTCTGTTGTGCTGGTCTTTGACAAACGAAGTGGGTCTTGGGGCACGATTGAACCAATGATAGGATATTAGGGTTCACAAACAGACTCGGTGGAATGACATGAGGAGACCCAGCATTTTCAAGACCCAGGAGGGGGGGTCTGGTCATTTCAGGTTGAGATGGCCAGACCCCAGGTCACATCTCCAAGTACAATCAGTCAAGGCTCTGTGTGACAGGTGCCAAATGATTGCAATGTGCACACACTGGCTAGACACCAGGGTCTCCTGGTTTCGAGGGTCTGGCCGTTTTATTACACCGGATTGAGAGAAAGTCGGTCTCACCGTCGTCGTCCTCGCACTCGAGCTTGGCGTTGGAGCCGCCGCCGCGCGGGTGACCTGGAGCGCCGTCGCGCGGCGCACGGTCCCCGAACTTCTCGACCCAGCCGCGGCGGCGCAGGGAGCATCGCACGTACGCGTCGATCGGGTACGGGGCCTCGCAGGTGAACACCTTGTTCTCCTGGAACCCGCCACAGGCAAATTAGCAGTTCGCACATTGGTGACGCACGGTCGTTTTCTTGACGCTGGCGTCAAAATTTAACATTGCACGTAATGGTGGAATTTTTGACGTCAGCCCAAAAAACGACCGCGCGTCACCCAATGTGAAAACCACTATTGTGTTCTCCCTCAAGGTCGAGAGAGTCTCGTTCGCTTGCGTCAAATAACGAAAATTCGAGGCAAAATCTCGTTTTCTGTTTCAAAGACTTTTGTCAGAAACAGACAACCTAAGTTCATTGATGACAAGAAAACTTGTGCATGAATATGAAATGTGAAACTGTAACCGTTTCACCCCCAGCAGTTTGTGGATTGAAGATTGAGTCGACATATCGAATGGTGGACGACAAAACTCTTTGGTTGGAAGATAAGGATAAACTTAAACTGCAAGCAACATGTTTTGAACTCACGCTGAGGGTGGTGTCAAATTGCCCCCAGTTTCAGCTCTTACCCGCATTGCCTTTTCCGCCGTCTCCTTGGCTTTCTTTTCCATTTCACCGACTGAGTAGGCTTTCGGAAAGCTGCTTCTCCAAGGGTTGTCTCCACTTCTCCCGAACGTGTTGTACTGCGAGTAGGCGGACATGTAGTTGGCGCCATACAGGTTGGTGTGTCGGCGCGTGAGCCACGAGTGCTGCTCCCTGGCGCGGTGCTCAGCAGCGTTCTTCCGCCCAGAGCCCAGCTGGTCGCGGGACGTGTAGAAGCGCTTCGCTCGGGCGAGCTCCTTGATGCGTTCATTGACTATGATCTTGTAGTTGGGTCTCTCTTTGTCGGGCAGATAGGGACTGAAAGCCAGTTCCGCGGGCAGTGGTTTCAGATGCTTGTCCTTGGGTTGTTGTTGCTGTTTGGTGTTGGAGTGCTGCTGCTGTTGCTGCTGGGGTGAAGAGGAGGACTTCTTGACGAGAGGATCGTTGCTGGAGACGGACTGCTGCGGGTTGGACTTCCTGACGATTGGCTCGGTGTTTCGCGGGGTGCTTCCTGCAGTACTGGGTCTGTTGATTGGTATTGAGTCTTTCTCCTTGTGGTTCTGGTTGTTGTGGCCGTGGAACTCCCGACTGCGAGCGTTGGAGCTGACGGTCTTGTGAGGCGGGCGCGTGGACCGGTTCAGCGGAGGTAGCTTTGGGGACCTCGTGACGTTCTCGTCGGCGCTTCTCTCCGTCTTCGTACTCGTCTTGTGCGCCCAGACATTCGGATCCTCCTTGTTTCGCTCGGCTTGCTGCTTGTCGTGGACGTGGGTATACAGCCGCGTTATCCACGACTCCTTGCTGGCCTGGCCGAATTCCTGGAGCCGCTTGCTTTCTTCAATCTGACGGCGGTTTTCCTGGATGATCTTCTTGCCCGGGTGGTTGGGCGGGTGCGGGGCGATGGGAGGCTGAGTGTACGGTGAGTTCACTAAATCCACGTGCACCGCCATGGCGATCCGCCTTTCACTCGAAAGCGCTGGTCAAACTCTACATCTCACCTCTGTAACAAATCAATCGAATGAGAGCATTTCTTGTTGACAAATAGGCAGATATGACTGACGAATTCTTGAACCTTGAAACCAATTCCTGATGCATTCCCACTGAATTGACCTTTGCAGACAAAAACATGCGACTTTTCGTGCAGGTTGCAAAAGTCTCCACGACTGTGCTGAGAGACACTTTGTTTTCACAGATAAATAAATCTATTTTTCCAATGAAGCACACATTCAATTTCAAAGCAATTGTCAATGTGCTTCCGAATGCACTTCACCTACCTCTCTCTGCTCTGTCCCGAGTACGCCCGGAACCCTGGCTGTTTTCACACAAAAGTACTGCACGACACATCAGGTGCTCTTGCGTGTGTGCTTTGTAACCATGGAGCTTTTTGCACAGAAGCCGACCTGTGGGATCGAAGCGTTTTCATGGTCTGCCATCTACTGCCAAATATGGTGCTTTACGAGGCAGGTCCATTTGTGGAGAGATAATCTGCCGATTGTTACTCCGAGATGGCAGAAGTAGTCGTAGAGGAACAAGGAACAACTGCAGGAATTCACCTACAGAGCCGTCGCTTCAATTCCCCATGTCTCGAAAGGGAAAATTTTGAGGAAGGCCAATGAACGACAAAACCAGTTGTGTCAGTCGTGTCAATTTTTGCAGATTTTGACTGAATTTGTTTCAGACGCAACTTTGAAAAGTAAACACCGTCGAAAGAAATTTTGATGTCACAGTTTACGGCGCAACCGAACAAGCAAGAACGCAGAACCGGTCCACAACGAGCCATGGATGAGAGTGGTTTATTCCAGAGAGAATGCCCAAGTATATTTACATGTTTTTCGAAAACGAACAGGTGAAAGAAAGCTCTCAACACACATCTCCCCCTCCCCCAAGAATGTACTCGGGTTGAAAGAGCATCTGAAAAAGTGAACAAAATGAGAATCAGCACAATTCCGCCTGTCTGGTGCAGGTGACTCGAACGAAAGGCGCGTGCACTTGTCTGTCGTGTTTCGCATCGCACAAACCTCAGCGCCCTGCTGTTTTTGTGACATTCGAGCCGTTTTCTCTTGTCTCACAGGAAGAGGATATGAGCATACAATGGTTCAATGCTGCTTCGTTTCACGTGTGAATCGGAATGCCCACAGCCTCATGTTTATTGTGTTTCGCGACGAGTATAGAGAACAGCAGAGAAAACAAAAGGTATCGACAGACTCTTTTTAACGCTTATCAGAGTCATTATCTTGGGAGTTCTTCTCTCGTGGCAGTACATACTGCCAGGAGAGGAGGAACAAACTTGTGAACGTATGCTTGGCACGCAAGAAATCAAGTTTAGAAACATCGATTGACAACAACATGAGCTCTCGGTTTTGTACAAATTCTGTCTGAGAAGGTCAATTCTGTACACACACACTCACACATACACATCTTGTTTCAAAGAATGCTTCATCACAGATTTTGCAGCAGAGTTCAGGTACAACACGATCTGTTCGGGCTTCAAAGATTGCCGCTGCAGGTACATAGTGGGGAACTGTCAAGAGGAACCAAGTGCATCATCTCCGTTGCCATGGGGTCTGCAGATTCAGTGCCAGAAAGTTAAATTCCGACATGGTCTGTGAACAACGGAAGAAAGCTAAATCCTGGCTTTTAACCCTTTAATTATCTCATCGTGGCCTTGAGGCGACAGCCAAACGTACTATTTCAGGCGCGAGTATTGATTGCAAACGGAGCTGGACTGTTTCTCACGTGTCCAGCCACCGTTTCATCCTCGCACTCCAGTGCACTTGATGGACAGTCCTGAGCGGAATTTGTTTTGTATATAGATATTCTGAACAATAAATTTGGTGTTAATTTTTTTCTGTGAGACCGGAAAGTGCACGCCAAGCTTTGCGTGAGGATTTGGTGGGAATTTTGACGAATTTTGGGCTCGATTTTCGCAAGTGTTTTACACAGCTGAATCTCTGAGATTAGGTGTGCAATGCACTTCGACTCTTTGTGTAAGTATCGGCCGTCGGTCAGCTGAAATCTTTCAAGCAAACACAGAACAGCTCCAAATATTTTTCCCAAATGCTACTTTTCGTGGGAGCAAGTTTGGTCTCTGATGTAGTGCGGAGACGACGCAGAACTGCGCGAAGTTGGTGATCATAGCAGATATAGTGTTGAGCTGAGGAGCCTGAAGCCGACATACAGTGAGGGAATGGTGTTCTGAGACAAGGAATAATACTGACAAAGATGAGTAGAAAAGACTCATTCGAAGGATCACTGACGCACGCAAGTCAAAAGCAAAGCCCAGTTGAGTGGTCTTTGAGAGTGTCTTCGTTCTAATTGCGTGTTTTCTCAAATGCAGTCGTGTCGTTTCGTCGTTGTAACCACCTTCAGAGGAGGCGCAAGTCTGCGGCATCAGGATTCAGCGTCCAAGTCTCGCAGCTGTGATCGCGATTTCATTCGTTGGTGTCACAGACCACATGTCATGCAGAACACTGCAAATTGCATCAACTAATGTGTAAAATCACCAAAGGCGAGTTGTTTGTGCCATTTGTGCCTGGACTGGCGAAAGGAATGTTTTGGAGACACACGCGTGTTTCTTTCACATCTCGGGCACGCGGAAAACCAGTCCGCTTCGGTTCCAAACACTGGTTTGCGTTGCACGAGAGAATTGCGTCAAGTTCGACACTTGAAACTCGCTGTGATCATTTTTCAAACAGAGCTGTCTGTACACGAATGTGAAACATGAGATTCGCTCAAATATCTGGCTTTTCCAGATTGACAAAATGAAGTCTCTTTTCCTCGACACTACGTTGAGTAGTTCGCCTGTGTAAATGCAAAACTACGGAGCTCTACGTTCGCGGGACGCAGCCTCTGCTATGACTCGGAGATGTCGTCGCAGTCTCTGCCCTGAAAAACACAACGTAGATCCTTGTGTGAACGACGAACGGTCGAATCGCTGAGCTCTCGCGTCGTGCGTTGTGTAGGTATTTTTCGGGTACGCTCTTTGTTAGGTGCGCTACGCAGATTGGTTTCATCATGGAGTGCCTCCTGTCGATCTGCGTTGTGCCACAGAAAAAAGCACACACATACCCAGGAAATGAAGCAAATTGAATTCTGGATGCTTACCCTTTCTATTTTTTCGTCCAGCATCCGAAAGAATTCGAGCTGACTATTTGTTATGGATCTGCAAAGCACAAAGAACAACAGTAAATCTCCAACGTTTTTGTGCGTTGCATGTGCAGGAATTGACGTAAGGAGCGTATTGAACGACTCTCAGAAAGCCCCTGAAAAATGTGGATTCTGTGGAAGTTCACTGGGCGATGCTCGCCACTTACGGATTGGCTTGCAACGGCAAAGGTTTGCTCCTGTCCGTGAGTCGTGAGCCCTGAAAGATACAGCAAGAACGTGGATGTGCAGAGAGCTGAGAAATATCTTTCGGGTTGAATTCATCTCGAATTCCCCCTGCCACTTTTCATCCAAGCCACTCATTTCATTTCTCCCAAGGAAGTCATGCAGTTGTCGATATCAGGAAGCTCTTTGGCTACCCGAGAGCCTCTGCGAAAAATGAAGTCGGAACCTCTGGGTGTCTGTGGATTTCTCAGACAGCCTCTAGTGCCGCTCTTTGTGAACTGTGTGTCCCAGGTGCTTTGGATGTCAGCAACTTCACCCAAGAATGCAGCACTGGACATTTGTATTTCTGTGTCACGTATTTATGAATTGGGTGAATATATATATTCCCGCGGCGGTTTGCGTCACTTCCTTGGGTGAACTTGTGAATATGAAATAGCGGGACCTGCACACTGTACTTGCACGAAAAACAGGAATGCTTTCTGGGCTTGCCTGATGCAGGCACCAGTCGCAATGCAACAAAAAGAGAACGGCATATGCACAGAATTTCTCCTGTCTGAGAACACCCAAGTACACAGTTGTTGCCAATCGATTGGTGGTTAGCTCTGAGGACTTAGCAGGACACACACACATGTTCACGAACCTTTCAGACAACCTTTTAACTTACGTCTTTGGCGTCTTTGCCTGAGCTTTTGTTGAGTTCGCCATTGGAGGCAAGTTGCTGTGATCTCGTGGAGCTCGACGTGCTGTGGGAAGACCTGCTGCCCGGCGTCTTGACCTCCTCCACCGTCACTCCGCCGCCACCGCCGCCGCCGCCAGCAGCAGGCTTCCGCCCGGCGTCTGAAAGTACGAGCCAAGCGTCAACGAGAAAGCTGAACGTGTTGACACTTTGTGCCTGTGGATTCCGGTGCACGTTGAGGCGACAGTGTGTACGGGCCGTTCCACTGGAGGAAACCACTGGACTTTTTTGTGGGCATGGGGTTTCACTGTGGGAACAGGGGAGTTACACAGGGGCTGAAAAATAGCTCCATGGATGTACAACGACCGAATCTTCACCAAGAAACAGGTGTTCACATGCAAAACTCCTCAGCTGCCTGCAGGTGATTTGTTTCAGTCGCCTCTGTTTTTGTCGCCCATAATAGAGCGCCCTTCAACACGGTGCACCCTCCTCAAACAACCTAAAAACGAGAACTTTGTTCCTTGGCGGCAACACGATGTCGAGTCACCAAGACAGGAAAATACGCGTGGGACTGTCCAAGACAGCGAGGCGAGTAAGTTTCTTCTTGGTGCTCGTTCGCGTGTTCAGCAAATCCGCGGGCAGAAGCTGGTGAAAGAACCTGCGAAGGGACAGACACAGGATTCTTCCTTTGAATACAAAGAAGCTTTCCAGCCTGTGCAGCTGAGGAGGCAGTGTGGCGAGCATTGCAAATGACACCTTGGTCTCTCAGACAAGTCCAGTTTTCCTGGTTCAGATTTGGCAGTGTTCGTGTCTGGGTATAAAGAATGGGACTGTGGTTCAGGAGACGGTAGAATCTGTCAGGAGCTCAGTGTGCGTCTGTCCAGACGCGTGGTGGAGTCTTGCAGAGCAAACCAGATGATGCACTTTGTGCCGTCGAAAAGATCGGTGCTCAATTGCGTTCGTTGTTGTCTGACATTCTTGCAAACCAGTTGAGCTCTCAAGATGTTGATTTCAAACGTGAAAGACTTCTGGTGTCCTGAACTTCATCTGCTTCCCAAGTTTACGGAGTATGAGGTGACACGAAAGCTGTCTGTCTGAACCATTTCAGCACGCTCTGTCCCAAGTGCAGTTATTCTTGCCATTGAAACGCAAAAAGCTTCTCAGATCGAGTTCTGTCGCAGGAGACCCATTCCGCGGGCGCCGGCAGCGTAAACTAATTGAGGGTCCCGGACTCTATTGCTGTAAATGTCACTGGACTGATTCGCTGCTATTTGTCGCACAATCCCATTCGTGTAACAACCTGAATGTTTCTCCACTCAGGCATTCAGTGATCAATTTCCTGCGTTCTAGTCTGTTTCTGTTACTGTGGAAATGGCGACACACTGGATTTCCGGATTTGGAGATCCACTGACATGAGTGTGTGAGTCCACGCGGAAGGGTGTCTTGTTGTTTGCTTCTCTCTTTGTCACTGCCAGATCTGTTGCAGGTGACGTGGGCTTCAAACACATTTGTGCTGCAGGACGAGCCTGAAACTCCTGCAACTTTTCCAGCCCAATAAACTGCTAGAAAATTGGTGATTTTGATGTTGCTTCAGACAAACATCACGTCGTAGAATATTCGCCAGAAATCATCCCGGGAAATTCCAAAACACTGGGGTTCATTCACCGAACACGGCCTGCAACTCTAACGTTACGCTCTTTCAACCGTTTTGTTCTTTTCGGCCCTGTCATGCAGGGAACGTGAACGGACCACGGAGCGTGTTGCTCAAAGTGCCTGACGAGTGAGGCCCACGCAGTCCATGCTGTCCTTCTCACTCAGATTGTGTTGCTCACATGTCGACAGTGCTTCCCACAGTACGCAGAGCACAACAGCGAACAGCCTCATGATCTGAATATTTCCAGTCTCATCTCCAGTTGACGACCAATGGGCTCAAAAGGGAATGTCATGAAGCAGAGCCTTTGTCAGCATGTCGTCCTTCCACTGGAAATCACAAGCAAAACGTTCTGCATCGTCTCTTCGTCAGCCGAAAATAATCCCGTTGATGCCAAAATTAATTCTCTTTCAGCGAGGGGCTCAGCGATGGGAAAGTGGATCGGAGAGTGAGGCGAGGCGACAGCGACCCGTGCGGAGCAGCAAATCACTCATTACGGCATCTGTAGGTAGACATCCGCCGCGTCCCCCGGGGATCCATTTGTTGCCATTTAGCCATGATCAGAATACATCAAAAAGAGGCAGAGAGGGAAACAAGAGGCAGCTTGAAATTGAGCACGATGCGAATACGACCGGCAATTAGGGGCGATGTTCAGCTCATTTGTGTCCTTGTGTACAGCTCGGGAGAACAATGATAAAGCCATTACCGTTCGGCGCGGTGTATCATCGTATCCTTCTGCAGGAAAAGCCGCCCGGAGGACCGGCTCATGAGACCATGAATTTGTGGGCATCACCTGTCGCGTTTTCCGTCCCGAAGCGGCACTTGGATGCATTCTGCACACAATGTGGAGCGGAACCCCGAGAGCAGCCCAGTCCCCCAGACGCTTGCGTGACTCTCCCAGTTTGTCAGACCGTTTCCATCCACCTGTTCTGAGTGTGAAGACACAATGCTGTGCGGTGATTCCGCCATTGCCTGTTGTGCCCAGGTTTCCAGCTCGTGTTGAAGCGAGCTGTTTTGTCAGTGCGATCCGTGTTGTGCACAGACTGCACTTTGGTTTCAACACGGAAACAATGACTGTCCTCTTCCGGGACCGCACCCTGACGTGACGTACCTTTTGTAGTTGCCAACATGAACTGCGCATCCATGGCAATAAAAACGCACTCACTATGGACATGATCAACGCAACAGCTGAAAGTCGTGCTTGCACTGCAAATAGCCTCATTCTGTCGGCGGTTATCGAGCTTTCCGAAATGTCGATTAATTAGTTGGATGCTGTTTGCCTGGTTAATTAGTCGCGTCTCCCAAAATATCATTTTCATCCAGTTCGGTCGCACAGGGGCAAATAACGTTCAACTAACGAGACGATTTAGCTGCTCGCGCGGAACAACATCGACTTTGCCTGGATTCTGGGTTCTGATTCTGTTGGCTGAACGAGGCAGATTAAGGGCACAGACGCACCAATCCGAACCGTCGCATTTGGGGATAAACTGCACTCGGAGTTGGTTTGATTTACTTGCTGCAATATCCTGTGGCAGGATATAGTGTTGAGGACAACAGCAGACAAACACGCAGACGGACCTGCCGATCCCTGTGCAACAGTTCAGTTCACTTGTCGTCGTCTGGGTGGGGAGCAGAGGTTGAACACAGATGTTGCGCTCGTCGGTGGCCACGCTCGAGCCGCCTTATTGTCGCATTATTCAGAGTTGTCCTTCAAACGTCCTTCCCCTCGTCAAGTTGAACCGACTCTCCCTCGGATGATGAATTGCTGCACTTCGCAGAGCGCCGCTCTGATGATGGGGTGCGAGGAATGTGCAGAATTGAAATCCTGCTTCTCCCAATAAATCTCCAGAAAGAAAGAAAAACTCATTTGATGGTGTCGCATCTGCAGGAGAAATGTAAATCAGAAATCTGCCTCCGTGCACAACACACGGAATTTGGCGGTGAAGTGAAGCGTCAGAATGGAGTTGTTATTATTGCGCTGGCATGAGCTGTTTGAAGTAGATTGAAACTTCTTCATGGCGGAGAAGGCTGGGATGCATATATGCAGCACGTCGTCTTCATTTGCTTGAGGAAAGCACCATTGTGCGCGCAGATTGCTTTTCCCGTAATTCCCAAGACGTACACACCGAAATGATAAGCAGCAATGAATCAGGTGGCCACGAATCCGAGGTTGGCGAGGAAAGACTCTGGTGGAGCCTTGGTGGCTGTGTTGTTCGAAGGCGCCCTTAATTAACTGATGAATCGGGATTGTAGATGCCAACACAAACGCCACTCTGTGAACAATGAGAGTGCATGAGAGTCAGAGGAGGCGAACAGATCCGTGTGCAGCTGTGATCAGTTCGAGCAGAGTGGAGTTTGCATTGTTTTCGGAGGACAACACCTGCGTGGGTCTAGCTGATCAAATGGGGGCCACGAGACTCGCACGTCACAGTCCCATCGGTGATGCGCATGTCTGAGGCAAGCGCGCACAAATTCTTCTGGATTCTCAGCGAAAGCGTCTCGTTGCTGGTGCTGTCCAGAAGAAGCGGGGCGAGCATGTCAAACTCGATGCTTCACGCCTGTCACTGCGAACACGATTGTGCTTTTCTGCCCAAGACCCCGAGGTCTTTTGTCTCTCGCCATTCACAGCCACAAGTTGTGGGCTTTTTGCCTGCTGCTCCCGCAGCATCCCACCAAAATCAAAAGTGAATGCGTGAGATTGTGCAGTTGAGATTTACACGCACTGCGGTTGGTGGAAGCTTACTTTGAGCCTCACATCACATGCAGCGTATCGCTTTCAAAGGTGTGAACACAGAGCGCCGTGCTACAGAGCTGCTGGTTCCATTTTCAGGGCGCACGGCTCGACAAGAGAGACCCACCACTGGAATGAAATGAGGAGAACTGGCATTTTCAAGACCTGGGGTCTGGTCATTTCAGGGTGTGGACTGAAATGGCCAGACCCCAAGTTGCCTCTCTGAGTGCAATCAATCAAGGCTTTTAGTAATAGGTGCCAAATAATTGCAATGTAGTCCTTGAGGTAAAATGAGGAGCCATGAGGTGAGGGGCCTGGAGACCAAGGCCAGACCCCCATCACCCTGGGCAGAGCAACACTGACCAGACACCGGGGTCTCCTGGTTTCTGGGGTCTGGCCATTTCCATTTCATCACAGGTGCGTCTGGATTCTCAGCTCGAATCTTTCCTGTATGTCGTGGAAACTAGAATGCCGAATGTGCTGCTGTGCAGGCACAGATGCAGAACGGTGGACTTTTTTTCCGTCTCAAGGCAGATGTGAGCTCATTGATAACCCTTTGACAGAGAAACAAGAAAGAAGGAAAGCGCAATGGCGTCGCCTTCTGTCGGCGCGGACGCCTCTGGTTTGAACCGTATTGATCCGATTCATTTCATTCCTTACGGTCGCTTTGTTCGTCGTCTTGATTCTTTTTCTTTGAATGAAGCTTTCATCTGGGTCGCACGAATGTCGTGAACGGCTTTTCGCGTGACTGGAAAGAAATTCCCTCCAGAGACCCAGTGAGTACACTGCAGAAAATATGGTGTGAATATCTTCACGAGTTTTTACTTTTTGAGTCGTGACGCGGACTTGTGGAGGCGTCCGTCACACAATGAAAAAGGCGACTGAAACTAGAGACTCCGCCACAAGTGCCTGAGTTGTCAACGAATCACGCCTTTGCATGCGTGTAGTTCCAGTTGCGGTCTGGTGATGGTTGCTGTTTTCTTTCCATGGGAGACTGACAACGCAATGTTTTGGTTTGGTTGACACACAAGGGGCTTGGTTAGGAACTGGCTGAGTGCGACTGCCATGGCTGTGGTAAATCTGGACCGAAGAGATCGATATGAGCATTGAACGGCTAATGATTTCTGCATGATCACGCTTTGATCGCCAAGATCTTTGAAGTCGCGGTGTAAATCAGCGTCGAGGTGCCCAGTGAAACTGAGTTCATGTTCCAAGAAGTTTGTTGGAAAATACTGGCGGTTCCGTCACTGCTTCCTGTGAGGCACAAGTCCGAAGGGCTTCTGTGCCAACTTCCTACGATCCTCATTCATCAAATTGCGAACGTGGTCAACAGCATTCTGAACCCGAATTTGTGTTCTTGGTAACCTGGTGACAACTTAAGCGACGGGCAAGGCTCAGCTTGCGCCGATCAGATGAAAGGAACAAATTGTGGGTTTGCGTGAAACCGAACTGATTGAATTTTCTCTCGACGTCAGTCACACTCACCCGTAGAATTCGCGTTGTTCTTGTGGTAGTAGTCGTTCCGTTCGATGTCGGGTGCATCGGCGTTGGCCTTGCTCGCCAGCTTGCTGCGCCCACAGCCCATGGTACCCAGGAGCTTCATCGAGATGATTCACATAACACAACCCTGCAAAGGCAAGAACCATTGGTTAGAAGGTTTCTTCAAGCGGCAAAGCACTTGTTTGTGCTGTCTGCCTTCAGCAGTGTGTACACAAAGAATACGTGACATATTGCTCCCTTGGCAGAAGCAATCCGAGAAAGTGGAATGTTTCTTGATGCAGTTTCTTTGCCACATATGTGGGGAAGGCATTGAAATTAGAGATGCTGGTAATTGCCATTAAGAGCTGCAAGCTTTTCTGACTCGCCGATGTGTCGCTCAAATCAAGAGTGTGGGTGTTTCTTTCTGCTGTGAGAATACTTTCAGCTTGACACTCGCACAATTGCATGCCACCACTCGAGGAGAATGTCCGAACTTTCAGCGTCAACCTGTATTTTTTGACCACGCATTTCACCGTTCTGCCTGTGTCCAGCTTGAATTGTGCCCGGCTCATTGTTTCCTTGCACACAGCGACCTGTGGCAGAGTTACGAGCTCGTATGCGTGTTCCCTCGGCGAGCCCCTGCCTCCCGGAGCAGTGCATCAGCGTGTTGACGGCAAAAAAAAAAAAAAAAAGGATTTTTACGATTCCCTCAGAAGAAGCCCACAAAAGGAACCACTGAATCTGTCACGTTGCTTCTTTCACTTGTGTTGTTTCAAGGTGCCTGCATCTGAACGCTCAAAGCAAGCAAGGTTCTTGATGCACACACAATTGCTATGGCGTTGATAGCGATGTGCGAGAGCGTTGCCTTTTGGAGTCACTTGTGGTGTGACCCAAGTTGCTCGAAATTTGAACTGGAACGAGTTTTGACGGCAGTACGAGCAACAACTGCAGAGTCAGACGCTCAGGCAGCGTTTGCATGCAGAGAAGCAATTTCAGTTGAATCACGTCACAGTTGAGTCGAACAAGGTTTGCAGATGTGATCCTGCATGTTCATGTGTCTGAAACACAGACAGCTTTTGAAGTGCCTCTGTCCAGTCGTTCTGAAGGATCGATCGAAGGGACTCGTGACACCAGTAAAGAACATCAGGAAGAGTCAAGCAAGTGTGAACGACATGGCTCCCTGACAAGGAAATGGAGGACAGCTCCTGCAGAAACGGTGCAAACGAGGGGCTTGGAGAGCAGTTTCAAGATCTTTGCACCAAAAGGAGGATTCTCTTGAGAAGATTGTCTTCTTCCGACGAGATGATAGTTTGTGTTTTGCTTTTTGCAAACAGCTCGTCATTTTTGTGTGCTGTCGAGGTGGATCTGATATGAAATTGACCTGTTCATCCTGCAATCCTAGTGCACCTGTTCAGCTCCTTCCTCACGCACTGCGTGAATGTGGGAGCATCAGGTTGTTGTGGAACATTCTACTCAACAAAGAGGCTGGGAGACACCAACGTGCATCGATCGACCTTGTTCCCTTTGTACTTCAAGAAGAAAAGGAGCAAAACATTCACTGTAGTGCCTAGATAATGCAGATGACTTGCTTGTCAGATTACACATCCATAACTTATGAAGTTCTGGAACATTTTCGACGGGTGCCAGTGGTTTAGTGCTTGAAACTTCATCTATTATTCATTGGGCAGGACTCCGAAATAGTCGTTCCAAACCGGCTTTTCCCAGAAAGTAAGTGATGAGCTTGGTTCTGCTGGCAAGAAAGTGATTTTTCGGGAGTTTCTTTCTTTGTTCGTTTCTTGCTTCTATTTGAATGTGTGAAATCTTCCACAACGCCCTTGTCTCGATTCTGGTTTGGGCATGCTGACCAATGAGTTTGAGAGTTCTCATACTGAACCGATTTAACTACATATCAGAGTTGAATATGTTGTTGACAAATTTATTCTCACCGCCTCTTTTTGGACAGCACTTTTTCTTTCAAATTAACATATTTACACTGCATTTAGGTATGGAACTCAAACAGAAACACAAAATTCTCAAAATTTTCAACTTGTTGAGAGATCACACCTTCATTTTTGCAGTTTTGTTGTCAGTTTGCTCCAAAACATTCTGCTGCAGTGACCGGACAACTTTTCTGCAGGACATGGCCTCTTGTGAGTGTGATTCTCAACAAAACCACTGTCATGAGCCTTTGCTGCATGGAGGTTTGATATCTTTCATACTCATCATGTCAAATTCTTTTGCCAGAATCCTCTTTTTCTGAAGAAGATACAACTAAATCACTGGCCCCTTCCAGATTTTTTGTCACTTCTCTTGTAAAACCTCACAGTCTGATTTGTCACCGGTGGTTTGTTTAATCATCTGTTCATTGCACCCTTTCTGATACAATCCTGTAGCTGCACTCACGGGCAGACTGTGGTTTACGAACTTCCCTTCCATTCTAACCTTTCTCATCAATTTTTGACCACTGGATAAGACCAGAGATGCCAAGTGGCTTGAAACATGCCACTGCTTTGGGCTGCGTTTTCTCTCAAAAATCTCTTTCTTGTACAAAGCATTGCACTTCAAAACAGACGACATGACTTGTGCATTTCTTATACAAACAGGACACTGATCTGAATTTTCCAAATGTTTGAAGATCTTTGCAGTTCTTGGACAATTTGTGGTGATTCAGGCCCGCCTGATATGTTTTGGATTTGCTGTCTTCACAGGAACAACCGTGTGTCACTTGCATTTCTTCGGACGTGGAATTGCCAATCTGTTCCCGTAGACGCCCCTGAAAGTGACGTATTGTAATGCAAAGGCCCGGCTCAACGTGCCACATCTCCGTGCAGTGAGAAGACTGATTCAATCAGCGAGTTCAGAGCCTCAGCTGCGCGTGTGAGGGGCAATCGAACTCCGCACACGCCGTCTTTTGTTCCAGACGGCTGCTGGGATCAAATGGTCGAAACACAATGCTCCACTCATGCATCCAACAACTGCGTTTTGGGTTGGGTGCCATGCGTGCGACCCACCTTGTTTTTGGCATCCAACGGGCCCAGAACCATCGGGCCTTGAACTATCTCCTGATCCGCCGACCAAATCACCTCGTGCTCACAGACACGTGGCAAGTTGTGTTGTGAGGCAAATTGCTCAATGCAGCATGGTTATCCAAAAGTAAATCAAAATTCCGAGTGGTGTCTTTGCCTCATTGCCGCAAAAGGATGTTGGGGTGTGGAAATGTCAGAGTACACAGGTGTGGTACTCGTGACCTGACCTGACATGCCATTGCGGAATCGGCCCAATTCTCCTGTCTTTCTGCCTTTCGCCGAAGGACGTGTCTGGTAACCTCAAAACTTGTCTTTTGAAGAATATGTGGTGGATAATTAGGTACGTGCGTATTTGCCTGTGTGTGGCAATGGCAGCTAGCGAGAAGCACGCGGAAAGCAGGTGTTTGAAATTGAACCAGAGAGGCAGGAAAACTTTCTGAAAGCAGGAAGCGCAGGAAGCGTTGTGGAGCTCAGTGTGTGGCGGAGCAACCGCAACACGGTGTTCTCTTCGTTGGAAAGACTGACGTTTCGAGTGCATCAACAGTCAAGCAAGAAAGCCAACACCTGACCTGAGCTGCCACCATGCATGTGACACCGAAATTGCATTCAGAGTCTATGAGAAAACGCAAAAAAAGAAATTCCATGTTTTGGTGTGAGTGATGTGAATCATTTTCTGTATCTCAAAATGCAGTTGATGTCCCGATGTGCTGAAATGTGGGTGGTGACAGTGCCACCCTTTCCCACTTTTTACAATCTTCACTCAGACACCAGCTTTGGTCACTTCTGTTTGTTTCTTTGAAGCAAGGCACCAGATTTTTGTCACACACACAGGGGTTCACTGGGATGGCAACCCCATCTATCTGTCCGACCAAGTGTTGCAGTAAATGTGTGCGAGGCTCCAGCATCACCTGGTGTAGTTCAGTTGCAGGCAGTGAATTTTGTGCTGAGGTCCTACAATACTCATTCTTTCTACATATGGAGTGGATGCATTGAAGAAAATTTGCAATTTTGTTGCAAGCAGATCTCAGCTGTGAGACCATTGCATGCAGCTCACCAACCTAAAATGTTGTGGGTAGACCTGGCTGCCTCAGATTTTAAAAAATAGACTCAACATGTGAGCGGGCCAGTGGTCTTGGTCAAGAGCCCTGTTGTTTTGATGACAGCAAGCATTTCTGGTGGACCACACGATTGTCTCTTGACCATTGTTTCTTCTATCAGTGTGCTTTTCTGCGATGCAGGTGAAAATGTAAATGGTGATACATGCAGCGTCTGAACTATTTCTGACCATTGGAAGGAAGTCAGTGCAGGCAGGTTCAGAAGTGAGCACGGCCAAGCATCTCTGATGTCCCGAAGACCATATCACGCACGGCAAAATTCACCTGAAGATTCCAGAATTTTGTCATGAATACTCGTATGCAGATACGCAAGTTCCCGCAGTGTCGAACTCGACGTGTTTATTTTGCCCACGGCGTGAGACAGAAAAGGAAAATAGGTCATGTACATTGATGAACATCAACTGATCTACAAATGTTCAGGATTGCAAAACTGATTATTGATTGAAGACGAAACGGAGGGAATTGGGGCCTCAGGCAAGGTTAACCTCTGGTTGAAACAAGAGCTGGTTTGGCGCTGTCGGGAGGAAGAAGACACTGCAGCTGCAGTGGATCTGAAACAACCCGGCCCCTGCATGGTCTACGAGTGCTGCCGTGTTCTGCAGTGCATGTTTCCAACTTGTCCGAGCGGTTGGACATGGATGTCTTGCTACTGCGTCCTTGTTCCGAGACAAGCGAAACTCACTCGTTTGGCTCAAAATCAAGGCGTGAAGATTTTGGACAGAATCGGTGATGCACGTTCGCACCATGGACGGCTCTGACTCGTGAGGCAAGGCCCGACTTTCGAGAGCCACAAAATTCTTTGACAGAAGTAAGGTCAACAAAGATTGTGTTGCTTTTTATTTGGATCGACGACTTGATACGCCCGGGAACTGAGGTCAGACACGCTTGCAAGCAAATGTCGTGTGGAAGATTCCGCACATCTTTCCACGCGAGTGATCCAGCTTTCACCGGAGAGCTGAGTACCACGAGACTGCTTCCAGAGCGACTCACCTACTCTGAGAGGCTGAAGCTATCTTGAGGCTAGCTTCCAGAGCCCGCTTTGAAAGCCTTGACAAGTTCCATCCAGCTTGACCTCGCCATGCAAGTGACCAAGGGCACGCATCTTTCTTGCACAAGGCAGCCCGAATCGGACAGCAGTGGAGAACCGCTTCCACAGTGACAGTGACAGACCCGCCTGAGCCGGAGGTCCACCGCACACAACACAAACTCGAGTCCGAGCACATATATCCGAGTCCGCTCAACAATTTGAAAGCGCCTTCCTTGGCTGAAGATAGGGTTCTCACTCTGTGCAAAAATGGACAACGTCGTTATCCCTGGCACTCGGCCTTGCCATTTGCACTAGAGTGGCTTCTGTGAAATCACACAACTCTTTTCTCGACCAAAGGTTTCGAAAAGTCAGTGTGTGATTTCACACGAACCCCATGAGCTGTGACTTCTCGTACTGTGGCTCCCTTTGTTGAAGCAAGGTTTGACGAGCTGCCATTTGTGAGCTAGTATACATCCATACTTGATGTGTTCCGTCGGAAGCAGTTGATATACTATCGTTATGGGCGCCACTTATCGGGATTCATCCAAAGTTACATGCGGTGTCTGACTTCCATACTCCATTCTCGTACATTTCAGCGAGTCCTGCTGAGAGCTCTAATGGGAAATGTTAGTTTCCGAGAGTGGTATTAATTTTATTGTGGACGAAAGACATCGGCTGGATGTCAGCGTTCAGATGGACAAATCTTGTTTGCCAGACAGGTGAGTTGTGGAACCCGAGAGAAAATGACGGGGTTTTCCCAGAACCGAACCGATTTTATTGGAGACGTAAATCCAAGTTACCGTCTTCGCTTGTGCCGTCATGGCGGACCGAAATGTCTCGCACAACTGCAGGCCTTTTGGAATTTCATTTCGTTGCCTCGGAGATTTGTCTTCGTTGGACTGAGATTCACAATGCTGCTCAACAAGTCTGGGCGCTTGGTGGCTTTGCAAAGCTCTCAGAAATGTCGCAACGAGCAGTTCAATGGGGACTTTCAGAGGTGAATTCCCACATGTTTTCATCAAACAGGAATCGTACGAACAATTCTGTTTTGCAGATGTCAAAATGTGCTTTGTGTCAAAAAGAGCCACTTTTGTGATGTTCTGCCTCAAAATGACAATCTTTGAGCACTTCCGTTCCGACGTGTCAGCAGTCGGCGCATGTTGGGCATCGAAGAGAGAGAGAGAGAGAGAGAGAGAGAGAGAGAGAGAGAGTCATAGTGTATAACTAGAGATAAAAAGAGAAATAGAAAGAGCCAAATAAATAAAG
>JAAUXT010146927.1_pt1 | contig 31851 bp, 39 predicted proteins | sample 7278171 | NCBI WGS metagenome assembly JAAUXT01 (sample SAMN14350112, study PRJNA611818) | marine sediment metagenome | isolation source: surface marine sediment (1.8m) | place: French Polynesia: Moorea | collected 2018-08
CAATTTTGTGCTATTTTGGTAGATATTACCCAGCATCCCTCCCCCCCCCAGGGGCTGATCACATGACCCCTTGTGGTTTTGGGTGCTCTTTCTGGAAAATGGTGGCGGCTGCACAGCGTCTCATAACACTCGAGGAAACTGAGTTACTCTCCTTTCTACGTCAGAATATTCAGAGAAAACTTGCCGAGGAGGCAGAGAGACAGGGTCTCTCTAAGAGACACCCATGAATTGTACAAGCCATGGTCGCTTACTTCAGCCTGGGGCCGCTGCCCCATAACATTTTCAACCGGTTGGTCTGGCGCCTGGCACAGGATTCTTAGGTGAGTACAACCCATGTCACTCCACACTGTAGCGAACAGAGACTTGGTGTTGAGTACTGTGGCAATTGCGAGTAAACAAAACAATTTTGAGGGAACTCTGGTTGCCACCAGAGAACCACGATTTACCACAATTCCAAAGTGAAAACTGTTTCTTACAACGCTGCTTGCATCGTGAACGTAACTTTATTCTTTCAGGACGCCATAGAAGAAGGAACGGCGTTCTTTTACGAGAAATCAAACACTGTTGTGTCGGTCAAAATCGGCAAGTCCTCCGCCATCTGATTCAAAATTCCACACGGCAGTTTGTCACACTGTCTCATTTGTATCTTTTGCTTCCATGCAGATGAGGAGTCGTTCCATGAAATCCTCAAAGGCTGCAGAGGATCGAGTTGTCGCGACATGGCAGCAAGAGGTGATCACTTGCTCCCTGTTCCTGCTGCTTCCGTCAAAACAATAAGATTTGCCTGCTCTGACACGACGGAAGAGGGGGATTGTGAAACACTGTGTTGTAACTGAAATCGGCAACAAGCCGTAGAAAGGACTTTCACAAATTTTGCTCGTTTTCTTTCAGAATCGTAAAGAGTAAGAGCTAAAATGTGCGAATCCACACTGTGCACATATCCTTTTCTCATGTATCCTTCCTGACCAGCAAGCCATTACTTGACATGGCAGTGTGTTCCAGTAAATTGTGAAAACAGTGAAAACAGCAGTGTTCTCGCAATTTGGCAACATTATGTTGGTGTTTTGTTTTGAAATTGTTCATTGTTTTCATCCAGGTGAAAAGAGAGAAATGCCTCTGACTGGAGAAAGAGCTCAGTACGATCTGCGAAGAGACGAAAAGCTGGCTATGTACGATTATGTACGCACAGTGGCACAACGAGAAAATCCTTCGAGCTCTTTTTCAGAGCGAGAGTTGTTGCTTCTACAGGATTCCAAAGGTGAGCTCGGAGTGCCGGTTTTCCTCGGGCAGTCGCCTCGAAGTGATCGACATTGAGAGAAGCGCATGACGGTAATTTTTATTGCAGGTCAGAGCGGTGGCGCGAAAAGCAAAACTTACCTTGAGCGTCTGGCTGAAGAAAGAGATTTCAAAAGACGAAGGCAGTCGTACAGGGCCAAAAATGTTCACATCACCAAGAAGTCTTACAAAGAGGTACAAGTCGTATACTTACAAAGCCGGTCAGAATGCTGCAAGAAAGGCGATTCCAAATTCTTCACTGGAGATCACTTGGACTTGGTTTCTTGCAGGAAATTCGAGATGTGATTGGAAATCAGATGGAGATTTTGGGGCAGATGTGGCAAGAGGAATCGATGCAAAGTGCTAACGCAGGGTGAGTCACTGACTTCACTGCCACACTTGCTGTTCGACTTTGTTCGGTCTGTTGTGAATGCGCACCAGCGAGCAAAGAGTAAAAAACGTTTTAACTGGTGTTTTCCAGTCTGCATTTTGTTGTTTCGGTCGGTCTTGACGGGCAGCCTTTCAAGGTGTGGAAGCAAACTTGCGTGTTTTTGTTGCTCAACAGACCGGCTGTCTCCGAATCACCGAGTCAGGTTGTGATGGAGTCACACACGTCCGAGAAAGACAATTATGATGATCGCGAGACGCACTCGAAGAAAAGAAAGCGAAGCCGCAGCAGAAGTCGCGAGAAGCGAAGCAAACATTCCAAAAAGCGCAGTCGAAGCCGAGAGCGCAGCACGAGTCGCGCCAGGAAAGAAAAGCACAAGCATAAGCACAAGAAGCACAAACACAAGAAACGCGATAGTCCTGAAGTTGCTGATGCACAAAGCTGAAGAATCTTTTCTCTTTGCTCAGTCGTGTTGACCTCCTCTCGCAGACACACCCAATCCGTCACAGTTGGAGGTTTGTCTGCTATATTCCCGGTTTGAGACAGGTGGATCTGCTTCACACGTGCGCTCTTCACTCGCAAAGGCAACAAATGACAAATTTTTGCACGACTGTTTGTGGTTTATTTGTGTTCCAAGCTTCAAGCAAGTAAAAATCAATTGCTCACTTTGGAATGTGTGCGGAGCACCCGTATCACAGACTGACTCCTACCACTGGCAGTAGGAAAACAAGCAGTAGACAGTGAAAGTTTATGTCCCGCTGTGAATCGAAGACCTTTGACAATAAACGAATAGCACAAACAATGATCTGTGATACTTTTCACGCGTGATCAGAATGACCACATGTCGAGCAAATGCGTGCAACTGTGTTGGATGATGACGAACCCAGATTTTGGAAACGAACACGCAATAGAAATCAGAACACACACACGTACACGAACGACTAGATATTCTGGAGGAAATATGATTGCACTGAAAATAATTTCAGTCACTTCCGTATTCTTGTGCTTTGCGCAGATTGGAAACACTCCTTTTTGTGATGTCTTCCAAAGCCAGAGTCTCCATTTCCACTTCAAGTGCGGCTTGGGAGGATCTTTTCTTCCGGTCCTTTAGTTTTTTGAAATTTGCACTTTTTGCCTTGCTGGGGCCAGGCACCGAGCTTCTTCTTGAGTCAGACTCCACAGAACTGTCCGTTTCTGATCGTGAAGCATTGATTGGCGGCAGCGGATCCCGGGGTTTTGTTATCTCAACCGTCCCTTGAAATGTCTGGCTTCGCTCTCGCGACAACTTCAGGAACGGTTTCGGGTCGGGCACAACCGGATCGTCTTGCAGCAACCTGCGGCCTGACGCGGCGCGAACGTGGATGGGATCGGGCGTCTGCAGCGATGGGTCTGTGATTTCAATCATAGCTGCTTTGACACGAACTCTGTGCCTGCTCGAGGGACGTCCATCTTTCGGTTCCTCCGGCGCGTGGGGAACTATGTCACTTCGAATTTTCTTTGATGATCGGCTTCTTTGCACAGCGCCATGGACGTTGGAAGACGAGTTGGTGGGCACCTGAGATTCTGAACGCGTTACACTCGAATGCTGATTGGAACTTGGTCGCAGTGGCTGATAATCGGAGCTCAGGCGAACTGCATGGTCTCGATGGCTTTGCAGCAGCAGATCGGCATTTTGAGAAGCACTTTCCTCAGCTTGTCTCTTGTATTGAATCACAAGCTGGTTCAGATGCGTCACTTTGTCTTTGAAACCCTTCTCCTGAGCTTTCAACTTTAGTTTCAAGTCATCAATAATGTTATCCTTGGCAGCTAACTCTTCTAGTTTCTCCGTCAATAGCTTCTTGCATTCCGCTAATTCTACTTCCAGTTGTCGAGTCCGTTCTCGAATTGCATCTGCAAGGAAACACTGGTGTGAGTAGTCGTGCCAAGTGTCCACACGCTTCTGCTCGCAACATGTTCAGCTGAACCGGAAACAACACCACAGATTCTCACACGACCAAATTTTCATGTCAAATAGACTCTATTTCCCCAATTTCAAACTCCCAAAGAGTTAACACAAACCTTCTTGTGGCGCAGATGTCGTCTCCATGGCCAATTGGAATATGAGTTCTGGAATGAAACGAGACAGAAAAGATTGTGAAACACGAACCAAGTGTCGTTGAAGAGACCATTCTTTCCGGATGCGCTTCTGAATCTGACGAACACACAGCAGTGCTCAGCTCTCGAGATACCGACACCCACCTGAACATCTCTTCTGAAGGTTGTGGATCTCTTCGTGCAATGCTTTCAACGTGGTTGCATGTTCCTGTTGCATGAAAAGGATCGACTTTTGGAGGCTTTCTTGCCTCATCTGTGTGACGGCGGCCATCGCCTGCAAGAGGAAAATACGCTGAGTTGAGATCAACATTTGTTTCAATGACTCACTTCATTTGCACCCAGAAGGACTTTTTTCGCGTCACTTTCCCATGCACGGAGCAATTGAATGTGAACTTCGAGTTGCATGTCATGTCAGACAGAGTTGGGCGACTTTGCACCAGAACATTAAATTGTGAAATGAAACATGAAACGGCAGAGGATGTCGAAAAGACGTGAAGAAAGAGCAACCTTACCCCTCAGTCTGTTTCCTTCACAACCAAATAGTTTTGCATTCCGCTTTGCCGGCCAATTTCTAGCGACAGCAACACATCGTGGTCATAATTCTCGGGCAAAACTGCTAAACGACAGACTACAGTGTACAGAAACAGAACGAACTGCAAGCGACTAACTGGCACGGCTGATCGCATTTTTGAGCGGAACCAAAATACAGTACGAGCAATTGAAACTTGTGATGGTCGCTTCAACAAGCTGTCCAGACAAAACAAACTGGTTTGAAACCATTCGCATTCTAGTGTGGGTCTGTCTAAAATTTCCACACCTCTTCCTGAAAGAAATTCTTGCACCAAAACTTGATTGCATATCGTCTGAAATGGCCACAAAACTTTCTGTCAACAAAAATGTATACAAATTCTTTTGTTGTTTTTATAAATATTATTTTCACACAGATGTATTCCAGTTATTTCCTATAATGGCTTTGAAATGGTCTGAAACATCAAGGGACATGAAAAGCAAACATTGCACACTGTGAAATAGATTGAGAACAAGTGGAAAACAACACTGTGAAAAAATATGTTATTTTGCAAAACATCACTTCAAACCATGATTTAATTTTTGAAACACAATTGTCAGATGTTGTTTGGGCCTTCGAAAGAGGAATAAAACTTTCTGATTGGGTGAAATTTCATCAATTCATCAATTCCAAGATGGCTACCACACCAATGAAGTTTGGATGCAAGCTTTTTTGCAAATCATTACCTCAGTGCCTCATGACATTGCCAAAATATATTTACAAATAAATTTAAAAACAATGCTGGATTGTGCGTTTTGAAACAGAGTCTCTCAGGAACCTCCATTGCACTCACTTCAAATGCACTTGATGTGTAAAAATTTACAAAATGAACAATCTGATATTCTGACACCAAATTACACAAAAACAAACACAACACTTTTCCAAACAGTTTCATGAAGTTTCAACTTTACATACCTCACTTTTCATTGAAGATACACCCAAAGAAACTGAAATTCACAAAAATAAAAAATCTAACAATCCCATGCATAATTACACACAAATGAACCCAACTCTTTCCCAAATAACCATTTGAATGCTTTTACAAAATCTGAAATTGCAAACCCTGATTTTGACACACCTGATAACAATGTAGATATTTTCACACATTAAAAACCTCAAACCAAGATGGCACATTTCATGTGAAATTGAGTGAAATTTATGCAACCAAGTCCCAAATTTCTGGACCCCAAAATTTTGAACTTTTTGACCTCTTGAAACCAAACATTCAAACGACATATTCCTTCCTTGCACATCACCCTCAACCCAAATAAGACCAAAAAGACCTGAAAGATCCAAATTTGAATCTCATCTTCACCAAAAACGGGTGTTCACATATTTTCCATCCTCAATGCTTTCAGGTGAGCTCATGTTTCAGTTACTCAATATTGAGCGACCTTCAGCAATTGGGAGAGGTATTGGTGGCAGAAAACTTGTCAATGACTGTTTTGCTGAGCTTTTGCTACCTGAGTCCTTTTTGGGATTCAGACACTGGGGCGTTGTTTTCTGCAGACAACAAAAATGCAAGGGGAATTTTTGTCTTCAAAACAAGATTTGAAGGTTCTCAAGCCCAGATGATGCCTTTCAGGTTTCAGGAGACTGCATTCAACCCAAGCAATGAGCCAACCACGAGGTATGTTCGGTTAGGGGCGGAATTTTTGAGGAACCCCTCATTGTCTGCGACCGATCAAGTCAGCCTTTACTCAGGGTCAACCTTGGACTGTCTGGTCTGTGTGTGGTCAATCCCAAGGTCAGACAGTGCAAAAAACTGGTCACTGCAATAATTTGTGCATTGCAGACCGGAGACATCAGTTGATGCAGTACTTTTCAATCAAAAAGTGCTGGTGTTTTTAGACTTTGTGTCTTGAGTTTGGCCCACCTGGGACCCATGGATCATTCCAAGAAGGTTTAGCAATTGGAGGTGCACCTGCTTGCCCAACAAGGAGACTGCCACTGTGAGATTTTGAGGGGGCTGTGCTGCCTCCATGGGAACTATGCCCTGAGTTCAACGATGGTGTCCCATTGGATGACTGCCACTTTCACCAGCAGAAGGAACTTCACTGAGAAACCAGTGGGAAGACCACCCAAACTGACCCCAGCAGTGCTGCGCAACATCAGGGATGCCACCTGCAGGGACCCCACCATCACCATCCTGCAGCTGTCAAGGCAATTCCAGTTGGAGCAGGTGACAATCCACAAGCCCCTGTGGTCAGTTCTGAAGCTTTGCAAGTATCCATGTGTGTTGTGCCTGCATAAGCTGTTGGCTGCAAATTGCTGGAGTCAACTGCAGATCTCACAGCACCTCCTCAGCAAAATGAGGCATTCACCAAGGTGGTCTTCCAAGGTCATCACTGCTGATAAGTCCTGGATGTATGTGTACAACCCCACCTAGAAGCAACAGTCCTGCACCTGGTTGGAGGCTGGGGAGTGGTGCCACTCCAAGCCATAGTGTGAGATGTTGACCAAGAAGCTGATACTGGTTGCATTCTGGGATGCCTACAGGGTTGTGCATTGTGAGTTTGTTCCACAAGGGAGATCTGTCAATGCTCATCTCTACTGGGACATCCTCTGCAGGGTGAGGGAGTCCATGTGAAAACACCACCAAGACCTCTGGAGGAACAGGAGGACCTAGTTTTGGCTCCAGCATGACAATGCTGCTGCCCACTGCACATTGATTGTTCACTGCTTCTGTGACCAGACCAATATCAAGCTTGTGTCCCACCTGCCATACTCCCTAGCCCTGGCCCCTTCTGATTTTTTCCTGTTTGCTAGGATCAAAAAGGAAATGAAAGGGTTCAGGTTCCCTGATATGCAGGCCCTTGAACAGGCAGTGGATGCTGCAATCAGAAACATACCACAATTTGAGTTTGCCAGGGCAATGGAACACAGCTGGCATTAAAGGCTTCTGCAGTGTGTCACAGAGTGTGGAGAGTACTTTGAAAAGTGACATGTTGACCACAGTAGTCCCCCAGACAATGTGGTTTGGCTGGCAGGAACTTTGGGACACACTCCTGGACTGTGCAAGCCATCAATGTTGATGAGTATTCAAAGTTTTGTTGCACTCAATTTGTTGCCTGTTTCTGTTTGCATAACAAAATCATTCCATTGTGGCATGCTTGAGACATTAAAGGATCATGTTTCAAAGGCAAAAATGATTTGTTCAAAATTTGAGCGCGGGTACTCAAAAATTCCGCCCCCAACCGAACATACCTCGTATGTGTCTACAATGTGAATATGTAACCAGTGGATCTCAACAATTTCACTGGGTCGTCCCCTGTACAAGACGCACCTTTTGGTCTCAAAATCGAGCACCAAAAACAAGTGTGTGTTTTGCTGGGGCAAGAGATTCCTATTGTTTCAATGGGACCTGACACCAGAAGATCAACACAAATGCTGGGGTGCGTCATTTTGGGTGCGACGAATACACGGGACGGGTGAATACGGAAGAGGTCGCAAAATTTTTGTCTGGATACATTTCCCACAATACTCACAGCAAATAAGCAAGGAAAAGTTTACTGGACACTCAAACACACAACACAACACTTCTCGTTGGCACAGCGGCACAGCAAACTGGCTGCTTTCCAGTGCAAACAATGATGAAAAATTTGCCAAGGAGAGAAAAGAAAGGGGTCAAATTGAGCAACGTCAATGTCGGGTGTTGTCCCATGCAGGCCACTTTAGCCCGCGCGCAGGTATTGCCAGATCGCTGTTGAAAAATTCCACTTCGAAACACATGTTCTCCAAAATGTTACTTGTCGTCAAAATTTACATTGCACCAAATGTCGATCTGCAGAATTGGGTGGCGGGTATTGTGCCCAGAGTGTACTTTCTGTGAAAAACAGATTGACTCAAAAATGTACGAACTTCACCATCAACAGCAGCAACACAACAGCGGACCTGCACAAGGATCCAAACAAAGTCAACGGACCAACACACGGTTGTGTACGACAAAAAAAATCCAGCCAAAAATACTTGGCGGTCCTCAAATCCACCCCTGAGGGTAAGGAAAACACACCTACTCAATCACGATCAAGTTGTGGTCCTTCAGATTGCCTAAAATAGAAGCAGAGGAAGGTGCAAGTGTATCCATCCCACGCAAAGTGACACAGTACGAGGTGCCAAGTTCTATTTTCAGCGACACTGGCATTGTTGAGGTTCACTGGGGTTCACCCGGATGGCGGAAAAGTTGCCCCGAGCATCGTAGACAATGATCAGACATCATGACGCGCTGAAGTCAGCCACCCCCGCCAAATCGTTTTTGCACCCTTGTCGTGTTGTATCAATTAGAAGTTGGTGTACGTATTGTTCTGTCTCGGTCTCATTTATCCTCCAAAGCACGAGCAACTTTCCCTCCTCCATGGCAGTGAACACAGAGCAGGGGCACGGGACCCTTCACCCCACCACCCAAAAGTAGACGCAATGCGTGCAAAATATCTCTCTCTCCTTTTGCGAATCAAGTCAAAGTCACGACCTCGCAGCTTCAGACGCATGATCGCGCGCCTGATTCCCGAACATGTAAAGAGCTCTTGATTTTCACGTCATCTCCAAAATCTCAACTCAATCCGCAGTGCAAAGAAGTTGACCCTTGCAAATGATCTGCAGGATGAGAAAAAGAATCGTCACCATCAACACAGCAAAATTCCAAAGCGCGGGTGAGATCGTGCACCGTTGAAAGCACGGTTGTGTGCTCAATGAAATGTGGAAACAACATGAAGGTGATTTGAGGCGAGGGGTTTTTGAACAATCTGTCTTGTGACAAAGTTTTTCAGTGCTTGTGCCCTTCCGAGAATCAAGACATCTACTTTGTTTGGAGACCGTTCCTTTTTTGGGCAAAACGCTAGAAAGAAATCGACCGCAGGAGCGACTCTTTTTTTGCAAACGGAAACAGCCAACACAACAAGCCCACGCGTTTCGTCCCCGCCAAGACACCTCGGGGGGAACTTTTGTGCAAACAGTTCAATTTTCACAGATGGATCTTCAAGGCCGACTTGTCACAATTCCGCATCGTGTGCAAACTGTCATTTGTCAACCCCCGTACTTGCGTCAGAGAGATTGGGAATCCCTCGTCCGGCTGCATAAAAGCGTTACTCACGGCATGGTATCAGCATTGTCGAATCTTGCCGACACCAGCACAGACTCCAATCTTGTCAGGTGCGGACAACTGGAGTTTGCTTCACAGAATACAACATCACGATGGAGAAAGCTTCGGGGAGTGTGAAGAGATTGAGAATAGGGCAAGCAATAGCCCTTGTTCTGGTTTTCTTGGAAATGGTCTCGGCGCAACGAAGTAAGTTTACAAATATTATTGTCTCCGAGCTCTTTTTCACAGAGAAAACAAGACGGGCAATTGTTTCAAACTCATGCGCAAATCTATTGTTGCCGCATTTTGCGAACACAGTCAAAATCTCGTGGTTCAACGCGCAACAGGGTGTTTTCTTTTTGGAACAAATAACACAAAAAGAGCGCCGAAGTTATTTTTCAAAAGTGAATGTTTTATCTTTCCAACAACATAAGGAAGCACACAAAAAGTGAACACAACAAAATTTCGAGACAACAAAAATTTGTATTTTGAGATTGCAAACGTCGAACGCGCTGCAGAGAGCACGCGAAAACTCAACAGATTTATTTGAAACCGTCATTTGCAACGCAGGCACAGAAAAAAAAAGTTCTCGTTGAGTTTTCAAAATCCACAATTGACCGTCCGCTGTGCTGACATTTGCAAATTCATCACAATGAGTCAGAGTCATCATCCAGTTTTTGCGCTCGATTTCTGTCACTCAGCCAGAGTGAAGGCGTACACCAGTCATGAATACTGAATACCGAGCAGTTTTTGCCTGTTGCGCTTATTGAATTACATCAAGAAAAACATTGTTTGAGGAAGCTGTACACAAAGATCAAAAAGTTCGAGTTGCACTGCGTCTTTCGGCTGATTGAATCCAGCGTTTTCTGAGAGCAAAAGATAGGTGCCAGGCACGTTTTCCTCGAACTTGCGCTCCAGGAATTTTTTTGAGAATGTTCGCAGATGTTTCCACCTCAGGCACAAAATGTGTTTACGAATGATGGACCCACTTACTTTTGTCGTCAGTGCAAGCACTGCAATCGTCTCAAATGAACAAGAAATCAACTGTGAGAGTTTGCACAAACTTGTGAGCCAAGACAATTCAATTCACCCCAGGATTTTTCACGATACGAGTTGGGTCTTCACAACTTGTGTTGCGTTTTTCAGACCAAGACCTGCAGTGTCACTTGTGCGGCGCGGGCGAACCGGCCAGACTGTGCAACGGGACCAGCAACATCGTGCAGTGTAGAAGTGGGGTGAGCTGAATGCACCTGCATTTACACATTTTCCAATTTTTAAACACGCAAGAGACGGGTAGTTTTTGTCAGGAAATTAAACTTCCGAGTTTGTTTCAGGAAACCTGTTTCACAAGGGTGGACTACACAAGGAATGGACTGACGACTCGCAAAGGATGCATGGAACGTCGGGTACGAAGAAATCCAACAATTCAGACGTTTTGTGATCATTGACCTATCACTTTTTGTTCTTTTTCTTCTGTCCTGATCAACAGGAATGTTGGTGTTATTGTCCTGGTTCTCTTTCCGCAGCGGTGTGAGCGGTACCAGCGCGAGAGCGACGCGCTGTGCGCGCAGGGCGTCGTCAGCTCCCGCTGCTCCTGGTGCTGCGACGACGACAGATGCAACAACGACCGCTTCGAATACTCCCGTGAGTGCAGTCACCGCTGCCCCAGCTGCCAATTCTCACGCCAGAGACTCAGCCAATTTTAGGAAAACTTGGAACGTCAGTGGAAGAGGTCATTGTGATTCAGCACTTCGCTCCATTTGTTGCAGACACGACTCCGCGTCCGACGCAGCCGGACACGACCACCGCGGCGCTGATCACCCTCGCACCGCCGACTTGCGACGTGAAGGACTTCACCAAGTGCATCACAGACTTCAGCAGGAATGTCGATCGGACGCTGCAACACCCACGCAAAAACTTCCCCGATTTTTGCCAGTAAGTGTCTGTCGGGAGTTTTCTCGGAAAGGTACAGGGAAAAGCACGAATTCAGTGCTCGTGATGAAGTGTCAGTGGAAAGTTTTGTTGTCCTTTTGACGCTGTGAGCACGACACCGAACAAATGAAATCTTTCGCTCCACAGTAACGTGCCTGACGTGTTTCTGTGCGTCATGGGGGCATTTGAGGACTGCAGTCGGGGCGACAAGCGCGAGGTGGAACGGACGCTCAAGTCGGTGAGCATAGCGCTGCTGGGCGCCTGTCCCGGGGAGTGCTCCCCCGCCGGAGCCGAAGACTGCACGACGAACGTGATCGAGAAGGCGTGCACCGAGATCGTGACGTCGACCACGGGCGACCCCTGCACGTTGCTCGTGCGCGAGTTCTACCAGTACGAGCACTGCGTCACGTTCAACACGGGCGTGTGCACCGACGACGAGAAGGTCACGGTCAACACGACCGTGTCGCTCATCAAGCGAGAGATCGACCTCCTGTGCAACGACTCACAACCGACCACCACGGAGCAGCCCCCTGTGACCTCCATGGCCCCCGTCACTCGCACGACTCGCGCTCCCGCCACGACAGGTGAGTGCGATGCCTTCTGCTTCAGGGTATCAAGCAGTCGCAGTCAGAAGATTGTCGCTAAAAAATAACAAAACGAGACATGCATGGATTCGAGATTCTTTTCTTTTCAGCAACTCCCCAGTGTCGTCCCACTCGAGCTCTTGCCTGCATCACCCGACTTGGAAAGGACATTGCCAAGTACCTGGTCGGGAAAGGTGATTTGGACACCATCTGCAGGTACGGACTCAAGAAACTTCGCTCATGAGAGGGTGCGTCCTCGCTTGTGGACATTCCCGGAACAAGTTGTCAACTACGCCACCGAAATGGCATGCAAGAATGTTTGCACAATCTCGTATTTCCTCCTGCATTGACAGGTCCCTTCATTTGTTTATTTTTCGGATTTCAGAGACAAGATCCCAGAGACAGAACAGTGTGTCGCTATCACCACAAGTAGCTGTTCAAACTTCGTCAAGAAGAAGATCGACTTTTCGTTCCACTTCGTCACAAGACTGATCGGTGACCACTGCCGACATGGACCTCCGACTGAGGCTCCAAAGTAAGCAGCTTCTTCTGTGACAAACTCCTGTTGAAAGTGGAAAGGTTTGCTTGGTTTCATTGTCTGGACAAAAACACATTTTCATTCGGTCTTGCTCTTTGGCGCAGGTGCGACACGCTCGCCGCCCGCGCGTGCGTCACGAAGCTCTTCGGTCTCATCGACGAAGCCGACGATTTCCAGTCAGCCTGCCAGTGAGTTCTGTCGTTTTTTCCGTACCATGAAGTCATCATTCCGTGAGCACGTGATGATTTCCACAAAAAGTAGCAAGCCGAACGGTCAGGACGAAGTCATCTTTCAGCAGATACCACAACAAGCATGATCATTTCCAGCCATGACTCATTGTGTCATGAGATGCAAGATGGTTTGGGAATTCTTGGATTCAAACTGTCATCTGTTGGCTCAATTGCACAGAAGTACATTGTTCTTTCAGGGAAGTGAACTCCACGAAGGCGTGTGTGGAGAAGAACGCGGCCGCGTGCACAGACGAGGAGAAGGAGTCGCTTCAAGATTTCCTCGACTTTGTTCTCAACCGAATCGGAAACAGATGCGAGAATCTCATCAAGGTCTGCTCCCGCTCTATATGTCTCATTCCCTGAAAGCTTCATTCGAAAAGATTTAGTCCAGAACCTTCCACACGATGGACAATCCGAAGCCACACCCCGGAACACCGCAAATTGTACTCATGTCACCCACTTTGACCCGCAGGAAGCAACTTTGTTCTGACCACACATAAGGTTTCATAAAATGTCTCGTTTCCCCACCAGTCCGAGTGCAACAAAACGATCACGCTGGTGGAGGGCGGGTCGGAGGAGGCGGTCGAGTTCACACTGCAGCGCAGCCCGGAGGACCTGTGCCGCGGCGCCGGTGACGACTGCAGGGTCTTCGTCGATGTTGTTGTCGAGACCGGCTCGGAACCTCAGTGAGTTGTCGTGCCTGCACGCACGGGGTTCTTTGACATTTTACGTCAAACAAGTCCCAAGAATTTTGCAGCCACGTTGTCGCTCACCGAAGGAGAAAATAGAATTGAACGTGTTTCCTTCTTCAGGTGCAAGGATGGAAAGGTGATCTCTCAAGTGGTTGTCAGACAGGACAATCGCTCGGCAGCCGACAGCTACTGCTCGATAGAAATCACCCAGGACAACTGGCAGGACGCGCACAGATTCGTTCTCGCCGCCAAGATCGACCTCAAGTTCGACGGGAACCAGACGCGCAACGTGACCCTGGTGTACCGGAAGATGGTCGGGGACCAGGTGAAGGAGACGCGCACGCTCTGCACCTACAAGGTCATCGTCATCGACCGCGACGACAAGGCGCAGTGCAAGTCCATCAACGATCCGCACATCACAACCTTCGACGGACAGTGAGTTTTTTCCTGGGATTCTTCGCTCTCACTCTCTTGAGCCAAAAGGAGAAATTCCTCAAACAAATTCTGTACCATCCGTTTATGTGCTATTTCTGACAACCATACAAATCCAACTGAAACGAGGCGAATTGAAGCATCATCCTGTTGCTGTCAAATCTTGAAAGGAGACAAACCAAAACTGTGTTCACTTTTTTCAGTTACTACAACCACCACTACGAGGGAGTCTACACCTTGTACAGACACAAATACTTGCCATACGAGGTAAGAGTCTGCGATGGCAACACTTTTCTGCATGCTCTCAGAAATCTCACAACCTGTGAATTTGCTTGCTCGCGTGTTTGACAAAGCTCAAGTTTCGTTGCATCTCTCCACAGGTCCAGTCCATTTACCAACGCTGTCACAAGAAGGCGACGTGCAACTGCGGCCTCGCGGTGAGGTCGGGCGACTTCGTCTTCTTCGCGGACCGGTGTCGGCGCAAAGCGACAGTGTGCGGCGGGCGCAACAGCAAGAAGAGCGGCTGCGGAGACCTGCTCGAGACGTTCTCGTACGAGTGGGACAACATCCCCGCCGGAACCAGGATCTTCAGGGACGACGGCGGTCGCTCATTCCAGGTAGAAAGAACTTTGCACATTGTGCTGACGATGTTTTCGTGCAGACTCGAGCAAAGCAGGTGCAGTGATTCAAAAGTGACGCCCGTGTACTCAGAACAACTTCTGCTGGTTTGTAGGTTCTGCTGCCTCACGGAACACTGATCAAAATCAAGTTGACCGGAAAGAGCTTCTTCAACGTCTGGATTTATCCGTCACCATTTGACTGGGACAATACTGAAGGTGAGAAAATTCAGTTGTGAAGTCTTTCCACATCTTGATTTTCAATGCTTTGTCCAAATCATCCAGCAATTGCGGATCTCCCAATTTTCCACTCATTCATCCTGCAGGTCTGTGTGGAACTTACGACGGCAACATCAGGAACGACCTGACTCTGCCTGACGGCACAGTCTACACCGGACGAGGAAGCGCCAAGAAGGGCCAGCCCAAAGAATTCAACAAAGCGTGGAGGTTGGTCCCCTGCCCTCTTTCGCAAGCTGCAAATCAGTGTACTATTTTCTGTGTGCTGGCCATTCAGCTTTCTTTACCAGCAATGGCATCAGTATATAATGAACACAAACGTTTGGTGCATTGTCAGTTGAGGCTCTTTCACCAAATGACAAAATTGAAAATAAATTGTGTTCACCACCAGGGTTGTTCGCGATGACATCATCTACCACGGCGTGGATCGCGACCCATTCTACCCGGACACGTACTGCGAGGCGCGCCCCGACCCGATGCACGCCGCGCGCACCCAGTGCGTCTGCGCCAAGGACATGGAGAACATGCTGGTCGAGACCTGCGAGTTTGACACAAGTGAGTTCAGTTCCACAGCAACGTGGTTTGTTGCCCATAAATGATGCAGGGCAAATGACACGTGCAGTCGAAATCTCCACACCACATCACACACTGCACTCTGTTGCACAGGTGGGGAAATCCGCTTTGATATCTACCCGAGTATCGAGACCAACGACATCCTGCCGCACGGAAGACGATCCAAGCGCGAAGCCACTCAGGCTGTAGAGGAGGAATACGACATCGACCTGGACTTTGAGCCTCCGGTAAGCTTTGGTCCGCAACATGCTCAATCCAAAAACTAACCAAGCACGGTCGAACAGTCTTGCAGAAGAAATGTACAAGTACGTACGAGAAATATGTGTGATGTTTCTTGATTCACTAAAATTCTGCTGAATTTGCAGGAGATTGCTGAATCTGGAGACTGGACGACAGCTGAGGCTGAAGCTTACTGCAGAGCCTACCTGGAGGACACTTTCGAGTCTGCCAAGCTGTGCCTCAGGAACATTCCCAACATTGACATTGACACTGAGCTGACTGCTTGCACCGAAGACATCTTGGTTCGTTTGCACTTTGTCACGCACCTTCCTTCAGATTTGCGACAGTTCCCTTTTTGTATGGACCTGAACAATAAGCCATGTTCCCTCGCTACAGATCACGGGAGGAACTGAGTGGTCCTTCGCTGCCCTGGACGATCTGAAGGAAGCTTGTCAGCAGCAGCTGGACCGCAACTCCACCTTCACTCAGACTCCGTGGGGAACACACATCAACGAACAGTTCGGTCAGGCGAGCTGTCTGAACGACTGCAGCAACCGTGGACGGTGCGAAAATGGTGAGCGGAATTGAGCGCATATGCGCAGATCTCCAGCAAAAGAAGACTGCAAGAGAGCAAAACAGAAACAAAACGGAAACACAAACTCAAAATGTCTGGAAAGTTAATTGTGAATGTTCTTCATGTTGCAGGAAAATGCATCTGCAACCAGGGTTGGGTGGACATCGACTGCAGCCTGCGATCTGACGCCGCTCCTGAGTACCTGAGCGTCTCGCACAACGGACTCTGCTCCACCCGCCACACCAACTGCTCCGTGGCCGTCGTCTTCGGGCAGCAGTTCATCAACTCGGACAAATTGACTTGCCACTTGCAGAGAATTGAGGTGAGGCTTTGTTGAACACATCTTGAGCATGATCCTCATGCAAACGACTGACACCAGATTGCTGCGTTCTTAACACGCAACCTGAAAATAAACTTTGAAATGTGCACATTTCCAGGTGACGTCTGAGGGAGTGCGGCAGCTGGACTCGCACCTCACGGTGCCCGCCGTCTACTTCACGTTGAACCAGGTTCTGTGCCGCCTCCCGGCCGCAGACGCCTTCCTCGTGGACGTCAGCAACGACGGCGAGACGCCGAGCGGCGGGCCGCAGGTCTTCGTGCCGCACGACCCCGCCTGCTTCGACTGCGTGCTCTCGCTCAAAGTGGGCGCCGTCTGCCTCAAGAAGGTCAGTCAACCTCCACACACAAATGGAGGAGCTGGTTGAGACAGGACATTTCTATTTGTCTTGCGCATGGTCCTCCGTTCTTATGACTTGTTTTTGTTTCAGACAAGTGGACATTGCATGATAAACGGCAAGTGCTACGCTGAGGACGAAAAGGAGTCGCAGAATTCGTGCAACATCTGCAAACCGGATGAGTCGACATCTGAGTGGAGTGAGTAGATTTTTTTCTACAAACGTCCTCATCGGAGCACGTGGTTCTGTTTCGTTTGAGAAGACTGATCATGCTTGCGAAACATGTGTGTTTCCAATTACGACTTTGGAAAATACAGAGCAGGTAAACAATTTTGGCACTTTGACATCTGTTTCCGCCCTCAGGTTCGGACTGCTCCCTGGTCGTCCACGTCATCGCGGCCGTGATCGTCGTGCTTCTCGTCGTCGCGGTACTCATCGTTGTCGGCTGCTGCTGCTGGTGCAGGAAGCGCAAGAACGCAGCTCAGCAGAACAGTACTCAGCAAGCTCACTACTCGTAAGTTAATTGGTGCCATCTCTTATTCCAGAAACAACAGTCTGATTATTGCTCAACAAGTCCTGTCGAAATTGTAACAGTATTTCAGTCGGAAAGTTCTGACAAATTCCTTCTAATTCTACAAGCAAGAAACCGTCACGTATTTTGTGGTTTTCAGAACCCTGTCGCATCCACTGGATCCAAATGTGGCGGACGCACTGGTCACTATTGAGAAGCCCGTCAAGATGACCGTCCGATAAACTGTCGCATTCTGCCTTTCAACCGCCCGTCCTGCCATGGGGCCTTCATCACTTCAATTTTTCACATCCAGCACGGATCTTATCCGTTGGTCGACAGGGCCCGCAAATGTTGTGCTGTCGTGTTTGTTGTACATTTTTATTGTCATCCATGCGACACTTTTGCAAAAACGTGACATTGGTGATCTCATGGAACATGACTGCACTCATGGAACATGACCAAAATATTGAAAAACATCAGCATTCAAAGGATCATTCACGTCCTGTGTGTCCTGTATGTGTTTTGCATCGCACCCATTCATTTTTGCTTGTTTGCACTTGTCAGTATTAAAAAATTGTTCTCTTTTTGTGGGGTTTTGCGTCGCTCCGCAAGAAAAGCGGAGAAAGATGCGACACCTGATTTTACAAGATTTTCAATAAAAAGGTTTGAAAATGAAACGACGAAACCAGTTATTTGTGTGCGAACCTTGAAATGTGTTTGTCGCGTCTTCCCCACATTCAGATTCTATCTTGCACGACCTCTTTCTGGTTCACCACGGATCCAAAACCGAAGCTGCTAAGAAATCACACGCTGATGAGCACCCAACATCAAAACAGATATCGACCGGAAAAGAAATCTTATCCCGTGAGAAATTAATTGATTTGAGCACGGAGCGATCGATATTGCGTCCCGTGTTCATCTCTTCAGTTTCAACGCGATTACTGCTGCAAATTTAAGCATCAGGTGTCTCCGTCAAACCATCGATATCGACGCGCAACCAACGTTCAATTGTTTCGCGCGCGGATGATTCACAGCTGAGCACAGTTGCACGTTCAGCTGCTTTTTGCAAATGGCAGCAAGAGGATTTTGCAAGTAAAAGTTGGATTATTTCTGGAAGAAACTCTTGACAAGGTAACGATAAACGAAGGGGTGCGCGTCCAACCTTGGTGAAGCAAGAGAAAAATTCATGCGCTGGCGCAACTGGCCACTGTTCACAAAAAACATGCAGAAACATGCATGTAGCTGCACGCAAAGAGGGAAACCTGCACCAACTTGAGTGTTGATGAAACAATCACCGTGTTTGGCTATTTTCCTTCGAATCTCGCTTTATGCAGACAACAAACATCCTCACTCATTGGTGGAAAAAATTTCGACCGTGCAGAGTGGAAACAACTCAGATCCTTCAAAATCTTTTGTAAGAATTGGTTTGAATCAAGGCGAAATGTAGATACGTAGTCTACGTCGAAGCGTGAATCTGGACAGCACATTTGATGACTGCGATTGAACTGTCAACATCGAACCGGTGGAATTGTTGTCGCCACTCTTTATTGCATTACACCTTGAGTACCTCGGCACATTGCAAGTGCTGCGCCTGCGCAACAAGTGATTCCCTCATTGTGAGATGACTCAGGCTCTGCCTGTCTGTTCTCTACATTGCTGAAGAGTGTATGCGAGAAAACGATGGAAGGGTGTGTGCGCGGGAGACAACGTTCCGCTCTGCTTCCTAAACGTGAATCACATGAGGACACTCGGCCTTTCCTGGCTCTGTACAGGATCTACACATTTTGGTTGTATTTCAGTCGTTCTTCCTTCGTGGCTTTCGACCCCCCCCCCCTCGTCTTCAAATGAAAGCAACTGGTGAACATTGTTTGTTGTGGAAGGGAACAAACGAAGCTAATCTCCCCAAGCAACTTTGGTTTGTTCCAAGGGCTCTTGAGTCTGAAAAGTGGCGCGTCCGAGCGTAATTTGCCCTTCTGTGGCTCTCTTATCCTGTGTCTATGCAGACGCATTTCATATGGGGATACAGTGAACAGGATTAACAACCGGCCAAATAAACTGTAGGTGGCTATTTGCGCACTGTGTGGGGAGGTTTGCCAAGAGAGGTTCCTGTTGCATTTGGGTCAATCGTGCTTCTTTACATTCTCTCCATAAACGGAGGAACCGCTCCAGTAAGCACCGTGGTTCCGAACTACATACCAAAACTCCTTTGAAAAGAATACTTCACTGCACATGCGCCTTGAATGAGAATCATGACTCTGGGTTGAAGGAAATATGGCTGAAAGATAATGCATTGAAAATTTCCAGCATTTCGTTCATTTCGTTGGTTGTCTTTGGACTCCGTTTTATCGTGTATGGTTTCTACTAAACAGGCAAGTGGTGAACGTTTCTTTTGAACTTTTCTTCTCCAAATATGAACAAACTCCGCAATGAAAAATGAGAACGACTGGAGGAAAGTTGAAAGGTGTTGGCTGAAAGTTTTGAACAAAAAACAGTACCACCATTCAATTACTTCCGCTGTTCTTTTCCAAAAACTGAAGTCACTTTGAGGGTGATTTTCAGTTTTTCAAAGACAAGTCTTTCAACGGCCCATTCAAATTTTGTAACATACCAGGCCAAAACAAAAGCTTATTTTGTTTGTATTTGGCTCAATGTTTTGAATTTGCAGATCGAAAATAGTGAAATATACTTTTTTCCTGGTGTTTGTCATGTTCAATCTTCGCAGTCTTGTGCTCCTGGTGAGCTACTGGTAGTTTTGAAATACATTTTCATTGATCTGATTCAGAACAAAAAAGATACTCGTACAAATGGGTTTTGAACGGACAATTTTCCAACCCACTCAAGTTTTTCGTCGAGGAATGAAGTGCCAAGACAAATGAGAATCCCACAGGGTTTCCGAAACGCTCGAGTTTTTGCTCAAATGAAGATCATAAAGTAGGTATCGGTGGGATCACACTGAACTTGACGCATGACTTGCTGAATGCTTACGGCATATTTGTGGGAACTTGGAAAAATTTTATGTGCTAGTATGTCCCTTCACGGACAAAGACCGCACGCCCACAGTTTATCTCCCACATTTTTGTTCCGGTAAGGTTTGTGACAAACACTTTGTTGTTCAAGTCCAAAAATCAATTTGGTTCAGCAGACCAAAAACACGTTTGCCCTCTTCTCGAGAGTAACTTTTGGGAATGTCCAATGCGTTCTCGTGACACAAAGGGATCGAAACAGGCAACAGCATGTGTGAACAACATTGACTTATGCAAATGTCACGACTCCAGAACTGACATCAAGTATCATTCTCAAAATATTCTCAGGTAAACAAAGAAATTCAACATACACGGGACAAAGGCGTCTTTGTTGTGACCCACTCAAGAAGAGACTCTTGCAGACATGCCCACCAAGCTGTAGCTCAACTTCTGATCATTCCTTTACAGTCCTAACTTGTCACACATTTTGGGAATGATGCTCCACGTGCAAGATCAAATGTATTTGCCTGAGGTCCAGGCAATGAATGAAAAAGGCTGCCAAGTGGGCGAAGCTGTTCGAAAGAAAAGTGCGCACAGACAATGTGGTGCATGCCGCGTGTTTTTGCCAGGAAACACATCCATGATCCAAATGACCAAAGTTGTGCACAGAGCGTGGAAAGACTGTTTACGTCTGGTATTGTTCACTCCCATGCATTCGAGCGAACCTCCTATGTTTGTCTTGTAAACAACAGCAAATTTTGGTGCCAGGCATTTTGTTTGCTTTTGTCCTGGTTGCATTTGAAAGAAAACTATCACCTTTTGTGTGAAAATTTGTCAGTTCCACGTTGTTCCAGCTTCAAAGTTTCAAAGTTTGCGGCAATTAGCCCAGACTCAGTTGTCACAAGAAGATCAAGGAAGTGGAATTCAGACACCATCTCTCAATCTTGATGTGCTGGTGTTTGACTGAGGTTGGGATACCAAGTTCCATCCCCTTGTGACTTCTTTTCGAGGGGAGCACTTGCCCGACTGAAACCCAAAATCGGGCCAGAGGGATAGGAATCAAAATTCCACGCGGTCTTGATCAGACGTACACAGAGACAGAACTTGCTGTGGACATTTACGAAGTCCATTCCCAGTTACTAAAGCACTATAAAGGCATGGACTGTCGTTTCTCTTGCTGAAGACATTGAGATGAAGGATCTCCACAAGAAACCCAAGAAACTCCGCTGGAGCTGCCCAAAACTCAGGTGCTTCCGTCTTGCTTCCCTTCAAAACTTCTGGACAGCTTGACTCTCAACAAAGTGTCGGACTGTGCCACCAGAAACAAATACCAAACTGAGACTCAAAGCATGTTGAAGTGTTTGTTTTACAAAATCTTCAATTGTCATGATCATGGTGGTTCAAGCAGGTAATTCAAGCGTGCAGTGTACATGCTCGTGTATACCCTGAAAGTACACAAGCGTGTGTGACATGAAATGTTCCAACTACCCATGAAATATTTTGTGCGTGTATCACGGGGACGGCAATTCCTGTCACCAACAAATGTGAAAAGCTTCTGACACCCTGTGCTGAGATGACTCCTTCGCCTTGATGCTTTATGATCCATAGCAGTCCAACTGAACAGTCGTTCTTCAGGACTTCATCTCCAAATCGTTACGAAAACACGACGCTCTTGCACGTAAATGCTGGCTTGAACACAAAAGGTGAACGACGTAAAAGTTCATTCAAAACTTTGTGAGAAAAAGTGTTTTGGGAAGCAAACACAATCAACCTGCCAAAAGTTTTTCTTCACACATTGAACTGAACGGCAGCCTCAATTACTCTTGCTGTGCCAAAGACCCAACTGATTCCAACCTCGCTGTAAATTTGTCTTGAAAACTGGTCTCTTTCAGTTGAAACAAAACGTGAGTCTTGTTCAGACTGCTCATCATCGTGAAGCCCTGAAATCACAATGTTTATTGGCTTTCATGGGTTCGTCAGTGACCAACAAGCTTCCGGCTTTTCTGTTCCGCGAAGGACCAGAACCCCTCGTTCTTCAAGTTGTCGTGTGGTTTCTGTGCACCGAAAACAACAGGACTGCACGATTGTGTGAAGCCTCTGTGTCTGACGGCGCCGTCGTCTCGTTGCAGTGAGGCAGGATGTGGCTGGAGGAGCTGGGCGTCACCGAGCGCCTCGTTTTCTACGTGTTCTGCGCCGTCGCGGCGCTCGACCTCGTGCTCGCACTCGCCGTGCTCGTCGTCGGGATCGTCTACAGGATCAACACGTGAGCTGCGCAGCGCCGCGGGGCGGGGAGGGAAGGGGCCGGGAACCAGGGAGGAGTGGGGGAAACCAGGCCACACCAACGAGGAGGGATGGGAGGGGGGATGTGGCAAGTTGGTGGGGCGGCATGAGAACAATTGTGCATGGGAAGAAATGGATGGTCTCGGAGACCGAAGCAAAACGACCAAGCAGACCCGAAAGCACAAGTGCTTCCAGTGGTTTTGAGTGTTTCTTGCAATCTGAATCTCCACAGACACCAAACTCCAGCCAATCAGATCAAAGCAATTCACCAACGAGTACCCTCGTCTCTGCATTCACAGCAAACCAAGTGAACGTCGCGACATTTCTAGTTCCATTCTCCGTAAGATATGGTCAAGCTCCCTTCAAACCCACATTTTACCCAAACGATATATTTCTTCAACAGCCCAGGAGCCTCAATGGACTTCTTCATTGCTTTCGGAGCAGTTGCTCTGAGCATTTGTGTTCTGCTCAGAGGAGTAGAGTTGGAGTGGGGAAGCGTAAAGGCGTTTGAGTTTGCCTGTGAAGTAAGTTGTCAAGCAGCTTGCCTGAAGCGCTGGCGCTTTGCGATCTAATGCTGATGCTTTGCCTCACGATTGTGTACGTTCCAGGCCAGGAGCGTCTCTGGATTTTTACATAGCTTTCGGCTCGTTGGCGCTTATGGTGACGACGTTGGTTCGAGGGGCCGATCCGGAATGGGGTACAATATCACAGCTCGAATCATTGTGTGTTGTAAGTGTCTCCAATATAATTTGCATGATCGTTTTGTTCAATAACATTTGCACGTGCAGTAAAAGCTTTGACACCGATGCTGCTGTACAGCCCAGAAATTCTTTCATGCTGTGAAAAATTGCGACACTAACACAGAAGTCAACGACTTCCGTACATTGATCTCGACTGTTCCGATTTGACAATATTTCCCATTGAAAAGCGGAGTTAATCATCGGAGTTTGTCATGTTTCAGTTCTTCCCGAGCATCATGACCTTCGGACTACTCTGGTTCCTCGGAGGTCTGCTGCTCAAAGCGTGTGCAATTCAAAACTACTTCAAGTTCCACGCCGGAGACAGCGTAAGCAAAATCTCAGAGTCGAACCTTGAGTCGAACAAGACAACTGCCAAACACACAGCTCTCAGTTTCCTCAAAGCCGAGATCAGACGCAAGTGAATTCCGTGAAGTTTTCGAACCTTGCTGTCCCCGTCCAAACCCCAACTGTCCCACAGCGAAAACAACCAACGTCCAACCCAGAAGTCCCCCGCCAGAACCACAGTAACTTTTCTCTTTTGTGACAATTTGTGCGTCGTACAACTTCAACGAGCTGCAAAATTAAGGGAATCTTATCCGGACCAAAATTTTGCTCGGGCAGATTCGGGGGGTGGGGTGGGTTATGACCACTCTGTGCAATTCCACGTGTGTCTTCAGATCCGCGCACACGAGTGGAAGCCGAACCTGTGGATGATTCTGCTCATGATCCTCGACGCGGTCATCGTGCTCGTCTGGCTGCTGCGCTACGAGCCGGAACTCGTGCCGCGCGACGCGTCCGGCAACGCGCTCAACAAGAACATCTCCATGGTGAGTGAGCACCAACTGGGGACGAGGTTCTCAGTATGAGGTGAGACACCGCCCGTCAAAAGATTTTTCGATAACAACTGGAAAATTTTGCGTTTGTTCTGTCCAAGTGTGACAACACCAGAAAAGCACTGGAATGACTTTGAAATGAATACCCAAACACAAAAAAGTTTTGATTGAATTTCTCTGTGTTGCATGACGTTGCAGTCGGATTGGGACCCGGACTTCTATTTTACTTGCGAAGGAGAAAAGTTTGACACGTGGATGATAGTTGTGTCGGTGGTGCACGCCCTGATATTGCTCCTGGCTGGAATCCTGGTCTGGGTGGCCGTCCACAAGTAAGAATGCAGCGAACATGTGCGCTGAGGGAAGTCACAGTCGTAAGACCTGATAGAACCTTTGAAAACTTGCACCTTTCAGTTGAAATCCTGCAAGACTGAAGAGAACTTGTTTTGAAAAAAAGTTTGCATGGTCACTTGATGAGCCTCGTTTCTGGATTCTCAGCTTCCCTGACGGTTCCACTGGGTCGTGATTGTGACTTCTCAAGCGCAGTTTTTCATTCATACAGCTCAATCAAAAGACGGTTTTACTTGATATTTTAGCCGCCAGACCACTTTTACGGTTGCGAGGGGTCGCACTACCACCTGTTCGCGATCCTATTGACAGTCCTGCACCTCATATATTTGGGCGTGGCGGGTATCGTGGTCATCGTTGGCAGCTGTTACACTTGTTGGGGCAGGAAGTAAGACTGACTGAGAGCAATTAGCTCTGCAGCGCTGAAGCATAGCACACTGCCAGCTGCATTTGTCCTTCAATGCACTTTCGCGACAGGACTCAGTCGTTTCTTCATCTGCCAGACAAAGTTTCTGCTCAAAACTGTCCCTGTGAGACTGAACACAGGGCACGTCATTCAGCCCTTCGTCTTTCCTCATGAAAAATATACACACCTTGCGCTGAACTTGCATTCTCCTGTCCCATCTGTGGGCCAGTGGCATGCGAACAAGCCATTATCTGCACTCAACAGATTTTACTGCTTTTCTCCCTGTGCAAAAAGTGAACGTTGCGTTTTTTCTGTCAAAAAGAGCAAACTCGTCTCTCGAAACCTTCAAAACTCTCAGAAACTGATTTAACTAGAAAAGCCTTCAATCTCGATTCTATTTATCTCCACCTGTCATTTGATTCAACAAGACAACAAACCCTTGAGGCTGTGTGACCAGAATCGCAATTCTTTGTGCTCCAAATTGGTTTGTTTATAGCGGATTGATGTAACACTCTTCCATTCTTTCACAATGCGAAAAGGAAGCAAGATCTCAGCAACCAGAACATTTTATGGGCTTGTGTACGAAAGAAGCCTGCCACCAAAACTTTCACTCTATATACACAAGTTGTGGGCACGACAACTGACGCAGCGTGGTTTGGTTCCAGCGCGCGTCGCACGCCGGCGTCGCTCGAGGCGACGCTACTCTCCATCGCCATCTACAACGCCATCTTCGGCGTCATCGGCGCCACGCTCGTCCACTTCTACTTTGACGGCGACAAGTCGACCAACTACGCCATCGTCGGTGGCATCCAGTTCTACGTGATCTTCCTCACGCTGCTGCTCGTTCTCGTCATGAAGGTCAGTTTCCTCTAAAATATCTTCAACGTTATCTACATGCAGCTTCAGCAGACTGAACAATGTTTAATCAGGCTTTGTGGATTTTTCAAAAGACGCCCTGGTCAAAAAAGCGCAGGTGAGAATGTGCAGAATCTTTCTGCAAACAGGAGATTCAGATTCTCTCACGTGTGACTTGTGCGGTCAACTCAAAAACCAAGGTGGAGCCTTCAATCAGTCAAACTTCAAATTGTTTTTCTCCGTGACGAAATCCAATTTTGTGTCGAATGACAATTGTGGTTGTCACTTTGTGCACGCATAGAAATGTAATGCATGTCACTTTCTTGAATTGGATCAGCCTTCTTTTTTGAACCAGCTCAATATTGCGATTTGGTGTTGTTGATTTGAAAAAAAAAAAGTCAACTGCTTTTCGAGAGCCATTCTTGAAAGAACACAGCAGCAAAGCAGCAACAAACAAAAATGTGTGTGAGCTGAGCTTTCTTCAACCAGTGTCCTCACCACAACACTCTTTCTTGATACAGGTCATTTCTGTTGCTCTTGAAAAAGTGAGTTTGACAGAAATAGGTGCAACAATGCCCTGGACACATCATGAAATGATTCTCTCTCTGCACTCAGGTCAGCGCTGCAAGAAGGCTGAAGTACTCCCGGAAGCGGACCAGCAGTCACTATGACAAGGTCGACGACGATCGAGGTAGTTACCGTCGCGACAATTACGTCAATGAAACGCGACTCCCCAAGAAAAAGAAGAAAGATAAGAAAGTGAAGAAAGTGAAGGCAGTTAAGACCAAAGAAAAGAAACACAAAAAGGACAAGGCCAGCCGCAAGTCGAAGGCCTCCTCCAAATCGCGAAGCTCGAAGCGTTCGAGTAATCGCGACAGGGATGTTGTCTATGAAGATGAGTACGTCAATGAGAGGTACGATAGTTACGATGAGAGGCCCCCGAGCCGGGGCAGATATGACGACTACAACGACAGGGCTTCGAGTAGAGACAGGGGCAGTGCAAGAGGTAGCGCCAAGGGCAGCCACAGGGACAGAGAAAGCTACTACAACGATAGCAGGGGTGGGCATGACAACAGGGGGTACGAGAGCAACCGGACGAGCAAGGTGTACAACGACTCGAGGGGAAGTAGAGACAGTTACCGGGAGGAGCGTAGGTCCAGCTACCGCGAGGAGGACAGGGGCAGCTACAGGGGCAGTGACCACAGGGGCAGTGAGCGCGGCAGTAACAGGCAGTCTGAATTCTTCGCTTACTAATTCTATCGTAACACGCTCTCCACGTGTAATCCACTTGCTTTGCACTGCACAAGGTATGTATGTGTACTTGTAACAAGTAACTCTTTCGTCAAACCAAAAACAAACACGAACAGGCCAGACAACCAAGTGCAAAAGCGAAGAACTTCAGGGAGAGAAAACTGGTCAACTTAAAATTGTAGGATTGTGGAGAGGAACCTGACAGCTCCCATTCTCTCAACATACAAGTAAAGAACGAACCCCTCACTCCCACCCACCCCATAAAAGCGAGAACACTTGACAGTGTTGGTACGCACCTCGCGTTTAAAATTCTCTCATTCGTTCACACGTTGAGGTGCGTGTAGCTGCTTTCACCAATGGGAGGAACTCCTGTCCACTGATTCCGGACTGTTGTGATGTTTTCCACGTGCCAATGCTTTAGCAGCAGGGAGAAAAAAGAGACATCATCACCAAACTCCAACCCTGAACACACGTCAAGTTTACAGGGCCGAATTTCGTCTCACCATCGAGTGAGATCCAAAAACGCATGAGTGCTTCCGCACACAGGTGGTTGGATGCCTAACTTTGCACGATGTATTCTCATTTTAGCAATGCTGAGCCACGGTCCAAGTAACAGAAGTCTGAGCTTTAGTTACAATGGTACAAAATATTTCTTGCAGTGAACGAACGTTATTGTTTGAGACGTTGATTGGGTCTGGACGATCTGAGTTTTACTTTTGATTCAGTTGATCATAATTTAATCTGGAAACACACTTCATTTTGCTTCTCTTCTTGGGGGATTAAAGTTTCGCACTTTTGCACAAAGGCTCAAACTGTTGGGTGCCCACACACAGATCAGCACTTTTTACCGAGAAACACATTGTTCCCCCACAGTTCTTTCTGGAACAGGGCGTCATTTTTCCTGGCACGGTCTGCGTTCTTTGTCTTCAATTCACGTTCTCGTTTGGATGTCTTCGTGAAGACGTAGATCTAAATGTTTAGAACTGTCTTCAAGTGGTTGGTTAGCCCAACAACAAGTAGACCTAGCCAGTATATCACACAAATTTGGACATACAAAGCACACGTCATCTGGGTAACGTCTGTTGCAAACTTCTAAACATTGGGAGCAGCATTCTTTCGTGCCTTGAGAACGCTTAGCGACTAACCACTCTAACAGGAAACGTGAACTGAGTCTTATACTTTTTCTCTACCTAGGTAGCCGTTATTGAGAGAGCCACCGGGTGAAAGAATAATATAAGACTGAGGAATAGACTGTTGCCTATTAACCATGAAGCAAGGACTTGCTCTTCGAACAAAGCACGCACAGCTGCTCTGCACTGTCCAGAGGCAGAAGTGTACATTTTTTTTGTTTTTATTTTTCAAATACCTTTAAGTTTTACTTGAAACGGATGTTTTGTATGGATAAGCTTGGTGCTACGCATATATGTTTTCTTCGCGCTCACTTCTTCGCATTGTGCGGGCCACATTCTCGGGTAGAATGGTGACGCCCACGTCTGTCTCGCTGCTGCTGCATGTTACTGGCGCACAGCGTGAAACCTGCAAGAAGTGAAGCTCTCACGAGTAAAATCACTTCCCGCAGAACGCAAAATAAACTTAATCGAGTTGAATTCAGGCAGAATCTTTGAAAGGATTCGCGTCAATGAGAAAGAAGGCTGAGTAAGATCCCGTCTTGCAGACTTGGATGTGAAAGCAGTTCTGCAGAAACACAATGCAAACATATGCACTGAGTAGTCAGTCTAAACAACAAGGTTTTTGTGCTGGTTTTGTCCAATGTACAAGTGATGGGATGTAAACTTCTAGATGATACGAGTCCATGTAAAGCTTTGTAATTTATCATTTATCAGAAAAAAGTCTCATTGTCACATTATTTTTGTACAATACGAGAAACCACAATTTTGTACAGCACGTGAGGTATGTGAATCCAGTGGATTTGTAACAGATTTGTCTCAATCTTTGTATGCGTAACTCCTCTGTACAGATTGCTTCAGTTTGACTCGGAAAATAGAGTCACACAACACAAAAGGTTGTTTCCAGCACCAATGCTGCTCTCTACAGATCAATGGAGGGTTTGCATGAAGATCTCTTGATAAAGCTTCAAATTATACCACTTGGTTGGTTGTCGTTTCAATAAATTTGTTCGAAACAAACAGTGCATAGTTTTCACTTCACACACTCCATGGTGTTGTTCCGAACATTGCTCGAGTACGAGATCGCGCACATCGACGGCATCCAGGGATCAAGCACGAAGAAGTCTCACTTGCTTTTGCAATTCCGTCAATTCCATTTACAACTTAGCAACGCCAAAACGCTCAACATACCGGCATCAAATTTTAATGACAAGGGGCATTTCATTCACCTCAAGTTCATCTGTTTTGAATAAAACATGAACCAAGTCTCTCATAAAACATGCAACAAGTGTGTAAGCGATCACCATGCAATTATCTGAGTAGAAGAGAACAAACATTCACGTGGAAACTTCACGAAACCAAACTTCTGAGGAACAGCATCAAAACACACTTGTTGAGTGCCTGAACTGGATACCGCAAATATGAAAAACTTGATCAGTTTCCATCTCTTGTTTTGCGTGGAAAACTGGACACTTGTCTCAGCGCTTTCCTTCACCAGCCTGAGTCGGGGGTATTTGATCCAGCACAATTGGATGCTGTGCGATCAACAGTGGTCTTCAGCAAAGTGTGCGGCTGCAGCCCAGGAGCTGTTTCCTAACTGCCGGTCACGCACCATGGCTTATTTTGAAGTTCATGAAGAGAACGTGGATTTATCAGTTGACCAATACATTGTTCAAGGTCTTTGCTACAATTCCGAGATCTCTGCTTCGAACAGCATCATGAAGGCACCAGTACGTACTTTGTGTCAAATTGGTTTCTTTTTGAACCGTTGTTACTCAGTTCAGTCGCACAGGGACAACATCCGGTAATCGCAGTAAAAATTTTCGTCGGCATTCCACGACGATACAAAAAAAAAAAACCCTGAAAATGTTACGCACTTTTCGCTGAGTGAGTCTCAAAAGTACTGTGCGGTGAAAAAACTGGCAGATTTCTCTTTCAAGGCCTTTTTAAACAGAATCATCACTGCGGCATTGCATTCTGCATTTTGCTGGGTGTGTGGCAAGAAACACCTGATGCCCAATGGCAAATTTGTCCCACGCAGAAAAAAGTTCTTGGAATCATTTTTTCCCCGTGTGGGGCCTCAATTGCAAGGACCCACGGTATTCCACCTACGACGATTCCATCTGTCACACTTGACAAACGGGAAAACACACGACAACATTCGGACAGCAACATAACAACAGGGGTTTTTATGAGTACAGGTTTTGTGGACATTGCCCCTTTTTACCCTCTTTACCATCAACATGAGTCCGAACATTCATGGTGCATGGGTAGAGGGCAATAGTGCTCTCAAAGAAGCTGTAGGGTGCAGTAATCACAAGCCCCAGATGAAAAGAAGGAAGAAAAGTGGGTGTGCAGTAACTCAGAGCACAGAGGAAAATCTCCTCCACTTGCACAAAGAGCAAAGAGCAAAATGCTATGGTGCATGGTCATTGGACCCAACACTGGACTTGCACTTTCCCATGCATGACAAAAGGAAAACTGCTGGAGTTTTCTTGGACACTCAGTGACAAGGAGACAGCCGCGATAACTCAAGGGATAGAACACAATGGTGACCTATCCCGGGCCCGTAGAATGCATCCCACAGCTGTTCTTTGACGAAAAGGCCTTCAACGTGTCTTTTAACGAAAGTAAACGTACGAGTAACTGAGTCAAAATCTTCGCAAATTGAACGTCACAGTTGCCAGACGCTCCGGTACCAAGATCGTGCCAAGAGGTGACGCAGCTGTTCCCGCACGCTCCGGACGGGGAGTACGGGCTGCACCTCGGACCCGACTCCAGCCCGCTCGTTCTCATCTACTGTCACGGCATGCACGCCACTCCTGCAGAGTACCTCACTCTGCCAATGGGTGAGTGTAAAACAAGGCTCAATCTGATGTCCGAAAGCCAATCAAGAGCTGGACAAAAGAACACGACGTTATTCGTCATGCAGTAGGTTGGAAAAGGTGACTCCAGGTTCGTTCTGTTCCTGTGGGCGTCTGCAAGACCATTGAGCACCGACAGAAGCAGAGGTTGATAAATCCACTGTATTCCATCTATATCGGCTTCGTGCTGAATACACGAGTCGCTCACATGTGTGAAATGAAAAATTTCGGACAACAGCTCAACCGTGATCCGTGTGAGAATTGTCACAAAAAAGCATGAAGGTGTCTTGTGTCAAGCATCCATCCACCAGTTGAGAAGTTCGACAGACAGACGCGGTTCCTTTCCAACCACATTTTCCAGGGCTGGAGTACAATGTCGCCACAGCGTCGCACCACGAAGGAACAGACTCTGGAACCACAAAGTTCGAAAAAATAAGGCTCAACATTGAGGTAAGTTTTCGTCATGTGCTCGAAAACTAACTGAACACACACACGAGTGATCCTTGTTTTGCTCTCACGAGCAGCAATCAAGCCAAAATGCAGCAATGAGGAATCGGAAGGAAACAACGAGACTTCACCCAGTATTGCTCTGAGTAATTTCCCCTCAGACGTGGGAGGCGGTGCGGGACGACTTCACCTTCGCGCAGCTGTCGGGCAACGCTTCCAAGTCGCTCGGAGAGGCGGCCGGCTGCTTCAATCCCGTCAACGGGAACGGAGGAGACTTCATGATCTTCCTCAGAGGAACCAGGTTCTCAATCGATCGACAGGTCAGGACCACGACGCATACACACAGACACACACACACAGACACACAGAGACACAGACACACACACACACACACACACACACACACACAGACCGACCGACCGACCGACCGACCGACCGACCGACCGACCGACAGACCGACCGACAGACAGACAGACAGACAGACAGACAGACAGACACACACACACACACACACACACACACACA
>JAAUXT010058668.1_pt1 | contig 31848 bp, 37 predicted proteins | sample 7278171 | NCBI WGS metagenome assembly JAAUXT01 (sample SAMN14350112, study PRJNA611818) | marine sediment metagenome | isolation source: surface marine sediment (1.8m) | place: French Polynesia: Moorea | collected 2018-08
AGTTGTCCCGCGCCCTCTGCCCCCCCCCCTAGACCCAACCTGGACTGCAAGCACGCACCTGACCCTGGAACTTGAGGCAGACGCTGAACTTCCAGGCGCGCGTTTTCTCGTCCTGCGTCGACTCGACGACGTCGTACTTGAGGCCGCGGAACCGGTCGTTCAGTTTCCCGACGGCGTTCTGCGGCAGCGCCGGGTTCTTCACCTTCTGCGCGCAACGAGGAGGAAGAACAAACCATCACACAATGGACAACGCGCACGCAACGACGCGAAGGGCCAACCCCGCGCCTTGCACTTCCGGTTTTCTTTCGTCCACCGTGTTGCAACCCGACACACGTCACTCGGTGTCGCGTCGCTTGGCCATTGTACCTCGACAAGGACACAAAGCGCGACTCGTCCCAGTGTGAAGCCAGGCGAACTCGCCAAACCAATCCCACGTTCTCATAATACAGGCATAATTTGTAGTCCAGGAAGAATAATTCGAACGCGACAGGACTCCGATGTCGGCTGTCCTCGTCGTGGCGTCACGTGGCGCCCTCTCACCTCCTCGTCTCTCTGCTTCTTCTGGAGGCGCCACCTCTCGGCGGCCGCGGGGTCGTTCCTCTGCTCCATGCGCTGCTGCATGAACTGGGACTTCTTGGACGCGTTCTGCTGCCGCTTGTTCAGCACCTGCGGAACAATCAGGTCAGGAGTCACGTGTCAATCCAATCACGTGCGCAGTCCCGCTGTGAGTGGCTGGGTAGGTGACCCATCCACGTTTGCCAAAGACGCCGAACAAGTCCAGAGAAGAAAACACAACCTGGCGTGCCACGATTTGTGAAGCCTGAAGTGATTCTAAAGCACCCGCTGCGTGTGTGTGTGTGTGTGTGTGTGTGTGTGTGTGTGTGTGTGTGTGAGAGAGAGAGAGAGAGAGAGAGAGAGAGACAGACAGACAGACAGACAGACAGTGAGAGAGACAGAGAGAGAACGGCAAAGCTAAATATGATTCTTGTTAGAATTCTCAGTACCCGGCGTGTGTGTGTGTGTGTGTGTGTGTGTGTGTGTGTGTGTGTGTGTGTGTGTGTGTGACGGGGCAGAATCGGCACAGCTCACCTCGCCCATACGGTCGGCGTATCTTCCCGACGCCTTGAGCGCAGCGAGCGCGTTGAGCGCGCAGCGGTTCTTCGACTCCTTCTTCGTGACGCCGTCCCCCTCGTACGTCAAGCCTTCGATGTAGACCGTCGTCCTGAAGGAAAGAGGACACGCCCATGTGCACGAAAGTGAAGTCTTTCTCTTTGTCTTCTTCGCTGTTTCTCTACTTCTGCCTTTGCTTCTCTCGTTCTTTGCTTGACTTTGCTTCTCTCTTTCTTCATTTGCCTTTGCGTGTCTGTGGGACTGAGCAAGAAAGCCTGAATCTGAGCCACGCGATCACTGATTCGATGTGGCGCACATTGATCTGTGTGTGTGTGAGTGTATGTGTGTGTGTGTGTGAGAGAGAGAGAGAGAGAGACAGAGACAGAGACAGAGACAGAGACAGAGCGAGGTTACGGTATTTGCGTGTACGATGTGTGTGTGTGTGTGCGTGTGTGAGTGTGTGTGCAGGCGTGTGTGTGCATGATCTTTGTGTGTGCGCATGCACTGTGTGTGAGTGCATGCATTATGTGTGTACACGTGTGTGTGTGCATGTACGATGTGTGTGTTTTGTGTGTACGAGGGGACTTTCCTTTCTGCCAGGAACAACATGATCACCATGTCCACATTTTGCACCGGTGATTGACCAATTCTGACCATTTTTGCTCAGTGCCAATTGTTTGGGTCTTTGATGGTGTTGACAAACATAGCAGTCTTCTTTTATGTCCACTCAGTACATTTTGGTGAATGAGTTAAGCACCCCACCAGTGCAAATCATGCTGTTCCTGGCAAAAAGGAAAGTACCCTCGTACGTGTGGTGTGGTGTGTGTGTGTGTGCGTGTGTGTGTGCGCGCGCATGGTGCATGTCTCACTTGAAGACGGCGGAGTGGACGGGTCCGACGGGGTCGTCGTGGTTGTACGCGAGTCCGTGGAAGAGCTCGTTGAGCTCCATCACCGGGTTCCGCCCGTCCTCCGTCACGATCGCCTGAAACGAGCCGAGCGACGTCAAGCCCTTTTCACATTGGTGCCGTCGACGTCAAAGTCAGCAGAATTATGACGTCAATGGCAAAATTTAAGATGACGCCCAATTGGTGGGTGTCAAAAAATGGTCCTGACCATTCTTTGACGTCGTCAAGAAAAGTTGTTGTTGACGTCAGAAAAAGCTGATGTCGTCATCAACGTGAAAATCCCTTCACGACCAGCCGAGATGGGGGGTTGAACTGCGCGCCATTTGGTCGGGAAGAGGGAGATCCTGATGAGAGAGGGAGAGGGGCCCACGTGATGAACTTGTCAAAAGGAAGGCGCCTGACGTGCAAGTTTTGAGCGGGGGAGGGAGGAGAAAGGACGGTCATTTGTAAAAACGCGCGCGAGGGCAAGTTGGTCAAGGAGAACTGAGTCAACACTGTCGATGTCGCACGCTGGTTTCACAATCATGATCCCGATCTTGTGTGCATTGAACCCGTCTCACGTAGGATGCGCCAAGCGTCACGCGTCCCCCCCCCCTCTCCGCGAGTCAGCACGCTGAACTGTGGAACAACGAACGCCTGCCATCTTCCGTTTGAACCACGCCTGGCTCGTACCTCCTTCTCCTTCTTGGGCAGCCCCTGGCGGATGTTGTCCCAGTCGACCTCTCCCACGAGCAGCACGTTCGCCGGGTTCTCTGTAACAGAGACGGGCAACTCAAGTCAGAAGCGGCAGGGGGCCGGGCTGAGACCTGCTTCACACCAGATTGCGTGAGCCACAGGAATGAGGGAAGCATCGCAAGACGCTGAGCTCAACAACCTGAACATCAGATGCCCGGGTCAAAGAGTGCATGACGCCGCTTTTTGCTGTGCATGTCAGTGAGTGCCAGTTTATGTCACACTCAAGTGTTTGAAGCACCCAAACTTCAGCATTGGTGTTCTGATATCATGGTCCCAACCTCCAAACCAACAACTGGTGATGTCAGATTCACCACACCAGTTAATGGGACCAGATCCACCACACCAACTGACGGGGTCAGATTCACCACACTCACCGACTGGTGGGACCAGGGTCATTTTTAGAGTGACACAACCACGACAACCCACTCCCAGTTTTGATACTTTATTTCGGGGCAAAAGGTGCGTCCGAAACGCGGGTGGATACGGTAAGCCTTTGCGTTACCACACAACGCACGACGTGTCAAGCGTGCGTACATCTGGCCAGGAGGTGGAAGGGGAATGAACACCGACCCCAGCTTTGCAGAACTTTGAAACGTCAACACAACACAACGCAAAACTGCAACTCAGCAGTTCGACTCACCTGGTGGCACAGGTTTGACGGCGAGAGGGGGACCTGGTGGATGCGAAAAAAGGACTGAGTATGGGGAGGGAGTGAACATCGAACGTCCCATCACAACACAACTCAGAAAACGACGCAGCGAGCTTTACAATTGATGAAACTTTATTCGTTCGCATCATTTGTCATCACTGATCGAGTAAATAAATGAAACAAACCTGGATATCGTACAATCAAAGGGATAACAACAGTATTAAATTTATGAAAGGTATTTTCAATCGGGATACACAAGAAGTTCTCATCGATGTGAATTGTAACCATTTCTGCAAGAACAATCTGACCGCGCCCGATTCAACTTCTTCACGGTTCAACAAGATGAACTTTTATTTACAGAATGGAACATGAGCGAAAAAAACACACCAATGAATCAATGCATAAAGGATGGTACAATCACGTGTTGCTTCTCCTGTTTATTGCTATTTCCTCTACCTGACAGAAATCGGACCCACTTTGAACGCCATTTTACACGAACCAAGCTGCACCCATAGCAACCACAAATTTCTTTTGACGTTGCCAAGTATTCACCACTCAAGACCAGGTCCTGCGGTCTCTGGGTCCGCGATTTTCAAACATCTACCACGAAGCAAGCAAACATCGAAAAGTAACACCATCGGGTAAAGCTCCCATTGCAACATTTTCTTTCACTCGAGACAAATGAGAGATGTAGCGTATTCGGTTGAAAAGAGTAAACAATATAAAGTTTGATTTCTTAAGATCCTTGATCGTAATGCTGTAGCCTTCGAAACAGAGCACCCACAGATCTCCCGGGAGACCCACACCCGCCACTGCCGCCAACCAAATCATGTTTAGATGTGTGCAGACGCGTTGCGTCCCTGCACAAGTCGACGCTGCGTCCACATTGTTGACGCAGCGCTGGATGACGCAACACGCAGCCAATTTGACATCTTCAGGCGGTTCAACAAATTTCTGGTCAAACGCCCCTTCTGGTCACCATGCGACGCACACGACTGAAGTTCCCCCTGGCGGCCTGCAGGGTGTGAGTCTCGCGGAAGAAGCAGCAATTATTGAACTAGGCGATGCAGCCGACACACGCGCATGCGTAACAACACAACGACACTGGAGCAACGGGCGGCCACGGCGCACGTGCGAAAACTTCCCCCCACGCGCCATCGCCTCAACTTCAAAACGAGGTCACGAAAGGAAGCTCCGTGCGCACGCGCGCCCATCTGACCACCATCATGACAAGTCAACAGCGTAAATGAAAACAAAAGCGTAAAACCCAGCAAAATATGAACAAGACTTCAAAGTTTGTAATGCTTCGTCACTTTTTCATCAGGATACAATCTCTGTTTCGTCTATAAATGCTAGACAATGCTTTAACCAGTTGTGTATTTGGTTTCAGATTTACAACGATTGGACCAGAACTTTGTTTCCTTTTGACCAGATCTGCGTACAACCAAGAACCAAGCAAGAAAATACCATAAATTATTATTCCACAGGGACGTCATGAAATCTGCAGCTGCCCAAACCCTTGGGATTGCAGTTTACAAAATTATGCAAAATAATGTGCGCGATATACAGCACACGATACAACGTGCTCAACCATGGGTGCAAATCACTGGCTTTTCTGGGTGCAGTTCTCGAGCAACAACTCAAACCATGCTGCTGTTCGTCTGTCTGTGCTGCAGGACCGAAACAAACTGTGCACACAAACAAACGACACAAAGTCAATGCGTAACTTGCCATTTTTCAACGAGAATGAAAGACTCCAATAGAACTGGAATTTTTACCCATTTACCAACACACAGAACCACACAACACGCACGAATCACTCAAATTGACATGATTTCTGTCCTCAAACACACAACAATAACGCCGGGAAAAAGCTGAAAACTTGCGTGCCGCCGATAACTCTAGAAAGGCACCTGGTCGTGTCCCTCAGTGATCTGACGCCGGTTCCACACTGCTTGCGTCATCGGTCGCGCCACAACGTTCAACAGACGCCGCGTCGACGCAGCGTCCACTGACGCGTGCAAGGACGCACCCAGTGTGGAACGGGTTTGAGCATTTCCGTTCCCGTGCACTTGAAACATTTTCCACGCATCACGAGTGACTCACTCACTCCACAAAGCCAAGACACACTTGTCTTGAAGACTGCCCTGTCATTTTCAGGCCTCCAAAGTTAGATCTACCTGAACACTCACACAAACTCTGTCACACTCTTTCACTGTTGTTAGTTCCTGTACAAATTCATGTATTGCGGTATATTCCATGCACGCCACAAAGTCAACTTTGAGAGTGGCCGCAGCACCAGCAGCGCCCCCCGGTGGGCCCCTGTCGACACCGGTTCGAGTTTCCCTGGCAACCAACTGTAGCAGTCGTCAAGAAAAAGGTGCCCATGAGATTCAACGAAAGGGACAACTCGCTTACTCTGTTCACCATTGTACAAGGGCGGTGTTGTTTCTGCTATTGCTTGGGGTGAAAACGAACGAACACCGACGTCGCGGTTTCGAGTGCACAAAACGAACAAGTCCAGGCAAAAGCGTGCACCACGTGGAACCGAGCACAATGCTGAACAGACATTCTTCTCTCTCACACAGACACCTCTCATTCATACCATCACAGAACGAAACACAGTCTGTTCTCATTGCAACAATCATGGGACAATTTCGACATGTCCGCTTCCAAACACGATTCAATCCCAGTTTCTCCCCACCACGATCAAACTTACGAATTGGCCCCCGAACCACATTGATACAAAACACCATGAAAGTCTGCGCAAGCTTGAACAGTGAGATCCTCTCTTGAGCCATGACTACAGAACAACGTGGTGCTGTGTACAGCCGTATGTACACGATTCTTAGCACACGTACTTTTCAAGCACTCCAGCGCAGAGTCAGTACCACACGCCTCAAGAGCGAGACAAAACTCCTTCTGAAGCCCGATGCTCTGCTGAACAGCCTCGGACCTGTCCGTGCGTCCGTGACCACACCCGCCACTCCACAGCACGCGCACACAGAGGGATAAAAGCGTAACAACGCACACGGCTGTGGGTAAGAAGCGCTGCTGCAGCCGTATCTAGCGTGAGCAAAGTCCGTGTACGATATGTAAAGGTGCATTCTGAATCAAACTGCAGCTCAGTCTGTGCCTCAACGCGCCACCCTGCAGCGAAATGCGTCAAACGTGCGTTGTGTGTTGCTCTCAGAAATATGAACCAACCAACCAACCAACCAACGTGTGCCTTGTGCGTGCGCGTGCGTGAGACAATGTTTCTTGCCACCCTGGATTTGCCTTCAGGACCAACAGTGTTTATTGCGACGCTGCAAAGCGATGCGCATGCGCGCGCGCATGTCAAGGCATTTCAGATGCGTCTCTCACCACTCCATTCCGTAGCGAAGTTACAGCGCCATTTTGTATCCACAGAACATTCCAAGCAACCAAACCAGCCCCTGGGTTCACGCACTGTCCTCGCGTGATCAGCTGAGTTCGAACGTGTCCTGCTCCATGGGCTTCTTGATCCAGGTTCCGAGCCCCGCCTTCTCGAACGCCTTGTTGGCGTGGTTCTTGGCCGCCTGGTAGTCGCGCGGTGCCACCTTCATGTCGGAGTAGAGTCCGAGCGGCGCGGCGGCGTCGTGAGGCTCCAGCGTCTCCAGCCCCGCCCCCCACGCCTCCGAGAAGAGCCGGAACATGTCGTTCTTGCAGAGCCGCGACGGGGTGTTGCCCTCCGTTTTGCCCTGCATCGCCATGACAACCTCCAGCGAGTCGTCGCAGCACAGCCAGTTGGTGGAGAAGTTGGGCGCCTTGCCCGGCTGCCGGCTCTCCGGCGACGTGATTCCGCTCAGCAGGGGGCGGTTGAAGCGGTACTCGGACGGCAGCGCGTCCAGTGACGTCATGCGCGCGAACATGGCGCGCGACATGTGGTCTCGGTGGTAGAGCGAGCCGAGGATGATGCTGTTGAGGTAGATGGGACCCGTGAAGTGGCTCAGCAGCGCGCCTGCAACACGAGACGCCGATTAGTCAACCGATTCTCCGATTATTCAAACGATTCTCCGATTATTCGCCGATTGCTGACCGACAATTTGTAGACGGCCATTCACCAACAAGGCAGTGGTCGGGTGTGTTTTGGGGCGCTGCTTCACTGATTCAACGTGACTGAATCCACGTGACGCCCACTTATTTTACCGGCAACGGAACGCCAAAAACAGCTGACGAACAAAGTATTCGTTACGAGTTATCGAACTGGCCGACACACAGAAGTGTCGTTTTGTGGTCACCAAATCAGAGTTCGTAGGTTGCTGGAGGCAGAAAAGAGATGTAGTGACTCAAATCATGTGCCTCTACACAGTTACCATGGGAACCGAACAACACTCACCTTGAACGCCGATGATATTCCAGCGCGCAATCTTATCCGAGCACGACATGGTGAGGAGTCTCTCTCCCTGCAGCACTCCATCCCACGTCTGTATCCCTCCGCTCGACCGCACGGGAATCGTCCCTTCCCCCGACTCGATCTTGGTGCGCAGCTGGCCGCGGGCCTTGCGGTTCGGGTGGCGGTCCCCGGTGGGCCCGCCGAGCCCGCCGCCGTTGGCCGGCAGCGCGCCGCCGCCACCGTTCTCCCCCTCGTTGTTGATCTCGTGCGGCGCGAAGATGCGGGCGTCCCCGCACGGCGACGTGCTGATGTACAGGTGGAACTGGTACCCGAGCTTGACGCGGAAGCCGGGGCCCTGTTCCACGGGGCGCTTCTCGAACACGGACTGCGACGCCGTCTCCGGGTCAACGTGCAGCAGCAGCTGCTTGAAGAGGAAGCGGCGCAGGCAGCGGCGCGCGATCACCTCGGCGTGGCAGTCGTTGAGCCCCTGCCCCGTACTGCTCATGTACTCCCCGTTGATGCACTTGGTACCCGTCGTGACGCAGATGACCTGGGCGTCGGGCACGGAGCGGCCGCCCGTGGAGTCGGCGGCGTCCAAGGCGACGCCGCCCGTCTCTGCGCCGCCGCCCGTTGTCATGACGACGCCCGCCAGCACCTTGCGCCGCGCGTACGGAGACGCGAAGTTGTTGGTCAGCTCCCCGAACTTGGCGAGAACGAGGGACGCGACGCGATCAGCAAGCACCTGCGATACAAACCGCGCGTGTGTGTGTGAATGAAGTATGCGTGTAACCAAAACTGTTTTTGGTCGTTCAAGAGCATTGTTCTTTTCCCGTACGACATGCATCACGTGACCGCCCTGGCACAATGTGCGATAATTTTGAGCTCTGATTGGACACACGAACGGACCAAACACCATCGGGTACCGACCACTGCTGTGCAGTGAAGGTCACATTCTCAGAACGTCCTGTTACGCAGAGCGTTCAAGTGCGCGTCTCTGAGGACGTCGCGTGCACCGCGTCCTCTGGTCCAGATTGGCTCTCGGACGCAATGCGCGTATCGTACGTCTCGTGCAAGAGACGCACCTTTCTGCCCCAAAGTCAAAAGGAGAGGTGCATCTTTCACAGAACACGATTTTTCGTCCTTCACAAAAAGGGCCTTGGTGTCAGAAAAAAGGCCATTTCTTGAGGTGCACCTTGTACACGAGAGAGTCTTACACAAGACAGTATGGTACATGACCACGCAGCTTTGCGCACAAACCCAAGCACGGCTCAGAGGAGCACCATACTGTGGATTAGTAGTACTCGCAGCACGTACCTGTGGGAGGTGGGGTGTTCCATCTGCAGGCGCGACCGGCTGCAAACCTGCGGAGAGACAGAGCAGCGGCGTTAGCACGGGTTCCGCGGCGCGTCACGTGATCGCAAACAAGCCGAGAGGGGGCGCCCTGGGCCCCAGGGCGGGATGCGCGGAGCACCACGCTGAAGCAAGTTGCAGCACAGGATTTCTTCAGTTCTACGTCGGTGTTTCTTTCAGTGCGTGACGCGACATCGCGTTTCGCGCACGAAACCGGAAGCTGTGCGCGCAACTCGCTTCCACGTGGTTCTCCGCGCACCGGAAGCAGCGGAAAGGGCCGAGTGGAGAATTCAAGTTTCCCATGCTGCGAAAGCCAGCGCAAAGTTGTCTTCTCTCCCGACCGATTGAGTGCATTCAGAAATTACTCCATATGGTGCGAGTTTTCTGCCGCTATCGAGATTTCCATCGTCAAATTGAAGAGAATTTCAGAAAATTACCTTCTTGAGAGAGGGACTTCTTTCCTTGCTAAACAAATCAGCTTTCGTGCTTTCAATCAACTTCCGGCCAAAAAAGTCAATTCAAAGCATGAGAGAAGTTCTGTCCAGCAAGGAAAAATTGTCCGCTTTGAGACTGAATGCGTTTGGCAAATGGATCAAAGGATTTCTTCCTCAAAGAAATAAAATTTGATATCTTACTTTCACTTCACTCAAAGATGGCTGTACATACCGCCCATAGCAGCTAAGTATGGTATAACCTGTTGGCTTTGTATGGCATATATAAAAATTTTTAACAGCACAACTCAAATTTCTTTCAATTCAAAAGCACGTTTCCGCAGTTACTTAGAGTATCCACTGAAAATAAGAATACAAACAAAATTTTGAACACAGGTAGAATGCATTGGAACACAGTTTGTGGACTTTTTCTCCTCACATAGGGGCGTTTAGTAGATCCACAAGATAAACACTGGCAAGGGCCACACAGAGGCGCAGTTTCCCAAGCGGGTCCAACATGTGTAAGCAGCCGCTCGCGAGCTTCCCCAGAGGACAGCCGAAAACAACACAGACCAACTTGGGCGTGTGATGGACAAAGCAGAAAATAGTTCAAAAACAGAAAGTCAAGTTCAAACCGCCATTTCGCGGGCAAGATACGAGTAGACAGACCGAAACGTTCACATTTCACCCCCAACAAATCTAAAGAAACGTGCATTTGAAAGAAACGACTGCAAGACAGTCCAACTGAAAAATCAAAGTTATTGGGGAAAATGAGTTGCTGAACCTTGGGCGGCGAAGGCGACTGATTCGCGGAGGGATTTGTTCCGCTCGTTCCACACTGGACGCGTCACACGCGCGTGCGCGGACTCTCTCACATCCGGTGTGAAGCGGCCTCAGTCGCCCCCGCCGTTCCTCCAGGAACGGAACAGAAACGACGGTACAAACGAACTAAATGAAAACTCCTATGCTCAGTGGAAAATGCCGAACGATGCACAGTCAATGCAGGAAGATTTCAGTGCTTGTCATGCCGAAATCACAACCGAGTCTATGATTTATCACATGCGTCGCGTCGTCAGTTGATTGAGTCACATTTTTCGCCTGAAAATTTCAAGTTTTCCTCAACGGAGGCGCTTCCAATCTCGTACAACTGCGCCTGCGCCAAAACAGCTCGACGATCTTTTTGCTCATTTTCAGCTCCTGTCGGCACGTTTTCCTCAAAACAAGCCCTGACAAACCCCAAAAATTCTCGTTTGTTGATTACAAATGTCACCAGCCCCCAGTTCACACAGCGTGCAGTTTCCTGCACAAGTGAACCCGTCGACTTGTGCAGGATGCTTCGCGTGCGATGCGAACTGGGGAGAGTCACACCGAACCAACTCTCCACTGCCTCAAGCATAAGACACCAATACGCCGATTCAGCTGTTTGAAGACGTTGCAGGACAAAATCACAGGAGTAATTCACAGCATCCAACCTGTCAATCCGCGTCTCCCTCAACAACCAAGGTGGAAAAATTCCCAGATTCAGAGGCGCACGCCAGATATACTCTTGCTTCCAAATACACAACCTGTACAGTCTCCACCCCCTACTAAACTCCGAATCTGTTCTTACCCGAGGGAGTTTCAAATCGATTTGGACTTGGCAGAGGTGGAGGGGGTGGATTTCCGGTTTACTGGGCAGAGATTGTCAAAATTTATCTCGCACAACTGAAGCCAAGGTCACTAAAATTTCGAAGTTTTGAGCGCAGTTTGCGCAACATCTGATTGCAAACTGACCAGAAGGACGGACGGGCGCTTTTCAATGATTCCTCGCTTCTTTTTCTCGTGACGGGATCTTCTTCAGTTGCTCCAACTTCACCAAGTTCGTCAAAGTCTTCAGACAATTGGGCTTCATTTACACTGGATGCGTCGTGTGTTCCAGTCCCGACACTCGTGCGAAAAGGGAAGCAACACCTGACGTGTCCGGTGTGAACAGGCCTCAAGAGTCCGCTGCACCTTTCTGCGCCGAATGAAGGACAAAAGGACAGCGCAGCGGCTGAATTAGTCGCGGGGCAGCCAAGTGTCAAATATCTCGGCGCCGCAGCTGCTGCAGCGATTTCACGGCTCGGCGGCTCCGTCGCTGCACAGATCCGCACAATCTCGGCTCTGATGCGCACAGAATCCCGCCGCTCGTCTCGCGCCGCGGATCCAGGGGCCAATCCTGCCCCCCCCCCCGACTTTACCCTTTCTTGTGCGCCAAACTGGGTTCAAGGTTTCAGGACCAGTCAGGGTTCACCACCCTTCAGGGTGGTACCCTCTTCATCGGACCCTTCCAGAACGTCTTGACACCAGTGACCCAGCCCTCTGTCATACCCCCCCCCTTCTCTTGTGTGCCAAACTTTCTGTGAAGATCACGATCAGAGTCAAGGTTCTCCCTTTCAAGGTCGTACCCTCTTCTCCATCACCGTCCCTTCCAGAAGGTCGGACCCCCAAATCCCAGATCCACCGCAAACACTGCGCTCTGAATAACGATCCACACTGGGCTCTTCCGTCAAGAAATTCCATTTGACTTTTTGACCACATCAAAGATTCCAACAGATCAACGAAACCAAGTTTTTGCGCAAAGCTGAACCAAACGAACAAAGCTGAGACAAAGCCTGAACACTGGGATTGTGGTGCCACATCAAAACTATCTGTGCCATCTGCAATCTGATCTTTTCCCAAAAACTGTTTTTTGACTGTTCACGTTCTAATTTGCTACAGGGAACAATTTTGAGTTTTCCATTTCCTCAGTGCATCCATCTGATGCAAGAAAACACCACTGTCCAAACGGGATCCGTAACAAACTCGAATGGAGACCAGCGAAAAAGATGAACATTGGGCCGAAATCCGAGGCCACGATCTGCGGTGCATTTCCCCCCGGGGAGCGATCCGTCACGCGCCGCTGTATCGCCATCTGACAGCGCCTGTAGGCGCCGGCTACTGCGCGGATTTCCTACCGCTCCACAGGGTCGCGTAACCAACACGGCCCCGCCGACCCCCGCAAAAATCACGCCGCGCGCGCCAAATCTCGGCCAACTGCCCAGAAGCGAGCAGAGTTTGGAAAATATTTCTTCGAGGCGTTGGTTTGTGTTGGCAGCAAATTTGAAGCAGATTCTGTGGCTAAGTTTTGGGGTTTCTGTGTGATTTTTCAAAAGGACTAAGTTCTGAGAGAACTCCTCTGCTGTTGGTGGGTCACATGGCCTTGAGTCGCATGACCTTGAGTCGCATGACCTTGAGGCAAAATGGAAAGACTTTGGTTTCATACCACACAGCTCCATGCATGAAAGCACGTTTCGTTTCGTCTACAGAGGCTTGGGTTACATTGCATCTGCCTTTAACTCTCAAACGCCCATCAGTTTTCGCAACGTACGAGGTATTCTTTTAATTTGACCGATCCAATGAGTTTACCGACGATGGGGAAAATATGGAATGATGTCATTTTGGGTATTTGTTCTTTACATGATCATCATCATTTGAGGGCAGTTTGTGATCCCAAAGCATGATCATGACCTTGATCTTTTGACCTCAATACAACTCCTTTTGAGTGTCAGCCTCGCAGAATATGGCAGTCCTTCATGCAAGTTTGTCATTGTTTTGTGACATGTTTGGAGCTGTTTTGCCACTCTTGTTGATCTTGGCCAATGTCACCAAGGCCCAGGAGAAGAGAAAGTGATGAGGACACTGTGAATGATGACTGAACTGTATGCTGCATTGCCCTGACATTTTCCGTGACTGACCATGTTGGCATAACTTTTACATGAGTTGAAATTGTGTTTGTTCCTGCTGAATTCCAAATTTTCTTGCATGTCAATTTGTATTGATTTGTTGAGTAAACAAAAAGTGTATGAGCAAGTTTCCACAAATACCTGATCGCCCGTGAACTCATCGGATCGGTCAAATAAATAGCATACCTCGTAGCAACAAAAACCACTGATTGACCAACTTATTTTTCCACGAAAACTGCAAAAAACCTGAGCATAACGACTTTCCCCGCAAAGATGCAGGTGAGACTTTTTCTCTGATTTTAAAATGCTAATGAATTTAAAAGACTAAAATTCAAGGAAAGAGTAACAAGTGAGAAAAACGAGTCCGGTGCCAGTCAGACCCACGAGGTGCAAACGGTTCTCGAACGCCCCGTGGTCCGACTGTCACCCGACGCAACATCGAACGCAGCCGCGACGAACTACACCAGGTGGAGCCGTGCAAACTGAAAACGAGGCAAATCGGAACCAAGACGCCACGAACGAACACAGGGTCTGAAATCAGAGGGGCCTACAAGAACGGAGCCCCCAATACAACGGAATCAAAAGCAACTGAATCAAACAGAAACACCCCACGGAAACGAGAGCGTGGAACGAACAGTTCTGAGACAGGACAAAAATCTCGAAACATCGTGTGAGTGGGTAGTTATTCAAGACTGACCACCGCACAAGTGCGCACGCCTCGGGACCAAAACCACACACACTACACGGAGCAAACCTACACTCGAAACTGCAGAGCAAGACAATCGTGAAAGTCCGAGATCTAGTTTTCAAAATTTTAGAGGACGTTAAAAACGTTCAGGTGTCACAAGTTTTTGCCCCCAGCTGGCGAAAGAGAAAATTCCACTCGACCACAAAAGACTTCTCGAATTTGGGCTTTGGGAGAGTGCAGTCGACCACACAACGTCCGGGGCGCACCACACTCCCGGGCCTGACCCTCTCCAGCCAAAGACCAAAAGATCTCAGCCGCTCAACTCCAAGTGTCGTGACACCCAAACAGTGTGAGAAAACTTCTAGGAAATTGTGCTGCCAGGTTCACATTTTTTTGACGGAAACGGGTGGGTGGGTGGCTGGGTGGGTGGATGGGTCTTCTTTTCGTTCAAAACTTGACGTTTACCACGCAAAACACAGATGATGATCTGACTTGGGCCCGCGGGAGTCCGAAACTGAGGTCAGGCAGAGAGGATTGGAGATTTCACTTTTTGCTGGCAACACAGTGTCACTATGTACAACGGTCGGGCAAGTTCCGAAGCCGTCCTTTTTGATAATCCACCAAATTTGCCAACTGGGCGTTTGAGATCACACCCGAACGAATTGAAATCACCGAAAACCTTGGCTTCGGAAGGTTCTATTTCAAGGTAAAGGGCGAGTGAAAAATATGCAAGAAAAGCACGAGAGTCAAGTCAAGTGTGAAGGAAGGAATGAATGAGTTGAACCTGTCGTCAGACGCCACCTTATGGCCCTATGCAAAGCCGTCCTTTCCTGTCCTCTCTTTAACCTCAACTGCATCTTGTTTTCTTTCATTCCTTTTCAATTTTTTTTTTCGTTCGCACAAAATCAAAAATAAAAAGAAAAGAGAAGAAAGCATAAGTTATGATGTAATATACATGACACAACGCAACAACAGCTGCAACAGAAGCTGTCATTTGATGACGGAAGCCACGACGACAGGCGGCAGCAGCAGCGGCGGCCTCGCGTTCAACTTCTGTGGCCTTCGAGCAAACTTTGTGCTCGTCTAAAGTTCGGTTGGAAAAAGCCCTGGATTCACAGACCGAGAACCACGAAACCGGAAGTGAAGAACCAGAACTCAATGAAGCCGAAAGTTTGCACCAAATGCAGCTCTCGCCAAACCCTCGTTCCACCGAAACTGGGCTTGGATCAAAAAAACCTGACACAAACACCAGACAAATTCCAACTGCGCAAACCTGTCTCAAATTTTTGGGTAATCTTTTGGAAACTGGTTTCAGGCCGCTTATCCGAAATGAGACAAGGGCCAAGACCTGACAACGCAGAGGATAGAAATTTCCAACGCTAGAGTCTACAGAACCTTCGATGGCCCAGTCTGCCGAATCCTTTTGACTGCCAGGAACTGGGTCTCGGTCTGTCAAAGGACCTTCCTGTTCAAACTCACTACGCGGCAACAGAAGTTAAACTCGCCTTGGAATCTTCTAGCTCACAACTACGACTCGTTTGGTAACAGTGCGATCCATCCATCCTCGGACAGAAATAAAACGTCGGGCGTCCACTGACACGGATTATCACATATATGCTGGGCAACGGAAACCATGACAACCGAAAAGAGGGACTTTAAGACGCATCTGCAGCTCATGCAGCGCAGAACGCTGGAATCCGACAGAAACATGACGCTTCCGCAGGCGGCTGCGTCAGGACGAGACGCGACAATTTATGATACAGAGCGAGATTTCCAAAAGAACACGAGACGTAGAAGGACGCTGTTCATGTTGAGCAGCGCATGCGCGTGCAACGCGTACCCACAAGTCCCTGTTCTTCGTAACTGACTGACGAACGCTCAGGAAACAGAAGCCACCCCAGCCAAATCTACTTCTTTTGCGATCTTTGCTTTCGACGACCCAAAACCAAAGACTGGAGTCAATTTGAAACGATGCTTCGCCAGAAGGTCTTGTTTGCCACTGCCTCGCACTAAAACTTGCTGCACTGAAAACTAGTCGTTTAAAAATTTCCACCTTGGTTGCTGCGAAACACACATTCGCTTCTCGTTCAAAAGTCGCGGCCGCAGCTTGATAATCTTCATCGTTAGACAAACTTTTTCTCGGGACGCACATTTGGTTAGTTCACAACATGGAGCATTGGTCGTTCAAACACGAGCCTGTCTCTCCAGCGGAACCTGCAGAGAAAACCTGAGTTCGGGTCGGGTTCACACTGGATGCGTCACGCGTCACGCCCACGGCACGGTGGCTGCGTCGCTCGGACAACGACGCAGCGTCCCACAGACAAGAACAAGTCCAATGCGGTTCCAGTGTGAACGCAACCTCGGGTTACTCACGCCGCGTGTTCCAGGTCACGTGGGTCAACGTGACGTCAACGTGAAACGCGCAGGACACGTGGCGTGGAAACCTCGAACTCTCGATTAGATCAGTGGTGGCTGGGGACACGACGCACGCCACAGCAGCTCTACCCCTCACGGGTAGATTTTTTCAACTGGCCCTTTTTGTTGTCCCTTGGACGAGACAGGAATTTTCGCACACGTCACGTAAGGACAGTTGCGTGCAGCTGCTGGTGCGTGCTTGCGTCATGAAGGATGATAAGGAGACCGCAGGCAAAGACGCCACATCAACGAGGATGACCGACACACAATCAACGGCAGCGCACGCGTGTGACATTTCATCACAGAAATGGCATCGTGTCTGTTCTGCGTATGGCGTGTTTGCCAGGACGGCTCAGGCCATGTTCGTCTTCGCGCACCAGTTTGCTTCGAACGCACACATTTCGCATCGCGCCCGAACAGAAACCGTGCGCAAACTGGTGCACCAGATCGAACCAGGCCCTCTGTTACCGACGCGCACACCGATTGCGATAGTTTTCACGCTGTTAATTTTTTTTCCTTCAGCGAAGACGCGAAAACGACACAAACGTGAAACATCCCGTTTGGTGTCCGGAAGATTCAGACATTCCCACCTTGGAACCAGATTCTGACGCAAAATTTCGTGACAAACATCCAACTTGACAGCGGCGAGCTGCGCACAGAAACATTCCAGGGCGAGAACTCTGATTCCGGCTTCACCGTCCTCAGAAACAATTCAACCGGAAGAAGGGTGAAGCCGGTCACTTCCGGTGCCTCGTCCGTCGCGGCCACAGCGCCGCCCGAGCAGATCACAGGACGTACACACAGAAAACAGAGCTCGGTCCCCACTGTTTGAACAACATGTATTTGCAATGGGGTTTCAGCTCTCTTCACCGTCTCGTTTCGTCCTGCTCGCTGCACGACGCACGCCAGGTGGCGCTGGCGCTGCAGCCTCAACGGAACAATCGCTTTCCGACCGAGTCGCGGTGCACGTGGTGCGTCAGCTGTGACAACAGGGTCACAACGTACCCCGTGCACCGCCCCCAGCGGAAGAACAGGCCTGATTCACACTGGGCGCGCAATGCGCTGCCGGCACAACGCCGATTGAAATGCACAGGGATGCAACGCATTTCGCAGTGACCAGTGTGATCCTGCCCGCAGGCAATCGCGCGTCGGCTTCACGAAGGAACAAGGGCAATGATGATTCGATGACGCGAAAGAAGTTGCAGGTCGACTGCTCCGTGGCGCCATCCGGTGGAAAACCTGAACTGAGGTGAAGCGAGCATCGCGCGACGCGCACACCAAAGGAAGTGACCAAGGCACGTGACTCGACGGCCAATGCCAGGCCAGCATTGTGGGGACGTATTGATCACGCTGATGCACTTGTTCCCTCTGGTGGTGTGTGCGTCACGTGACAAAACGCGCGCGCGAGGATGGCACAGCGGCTGAGGAGGGTTCAACGGGGAAGGAGCGTGTAGCGAGGATACCCTACTCGCCCCCAGCTTGACGTAACCATGGCGAGAAAAATTCAAACAAGTGGTTGTCATGCCACCATGACAACGCAAGCTGGGAGCAGCACACCTCAATATTTGAGACTTCCCCTGTCGCCAAGCAACAACGCTTTCTTCAATATTTGTTAATCTTTTCTGCAAATACTTTTGATCTCACACACGATGCAAAGTGCAGGTTGTCTCTCAGTGCCATTGATACATTCCAATTGTCCAAACCAACGGGCCAAACCACACAAACTGTGAACAAGCATCGGGCCGTTGCTTGTCTGACAGGGGTTGAAGAAAATAAAACGTGAAAAGGTTCAAAGAATTCTGCAAAAGTTAGAATCTAAAGGGGTGACTTTTTCCAGTTTGTCGCCAAACACACGTTGCAAATTTTGACCTTTTTTTCCTTTGAAAACCTTACAATTCTACACTTGGTTCAAAATCAAAGAAATAAACAAGATAAATAAATGAAAGACAGCGGCATGGTGAGGTGACCTGTCACAATCTGTGTTCACAATGCAATAAAAGTAACTTTCTGTTAGTTACCTCTTGCCCTGGAGGGGGCCCCCACCGGCCCCCACCCCACAGGCTCCTGGACCCGGTCGGTAACGCCCGAGGCCTAGCCGGGCAGCGGCAACTGACGAAGTGGCAGCAGTCCAATAACAACCTCCAGAGAGTTACTTTGTATTGAATTGTGAAACAGATCTGTAGCAGATAGGGTGGCTGTGGTGGTGATGGTGGTGGTGGTGGTGAGGCGGCGGGGGGTGTCTGCGCGCAGCGCCCCCAGGGGGCACTGGCGGCGGCGGGGGCGGCAGCAGCAGCGGGCGGAAGCCGCGCGGGGGCGGCACCGTCGCGCCCCCGCCGCCCCGCCCATGTGGGTGCCCACCCACGTGCCGCCCGCCATTACACAGTGCTGATGCAGCTGAAGCTCCTAGAACTGGCACAGAAACAAAAGAAGAAACACACTCAGCAGCCAGATCAAAACCTCATCACGTGACGAACCTCAATATTGCAACCGTCAGTCGTTCATCCTGTGACAGCATTGCACAATCACTGCTGTGACGTCATTACACAGACACAAAAGCACCACGAACAGTGCACTTTCGGAAAAGGTATTCAAATGACGCTTCCCCACAGGGGTGGGACGACTGACAGTCGCACAGAATTCATATGCAGTGTTCGTTCACACCAACTGCGTCTGCAGTGGGTCGCCGCATGCAACATTCTCCCGTACTCTCAATAGTCTTGGCATCACATTCTTATCCAGTACTGGTACTTCAAAGTCATTTATTAAAAACAGCTTTCTTGCAAACGATATACCAGAATAAGCGACAATTTCAACTTAAATTTAACAGCGAACAGGGGAGACAGTGACACACGTACACTGGTCCTCGATACGTTACCTGCCGCTGGGCAAAACAACTGGTTTCCGTTCTGCGAGAACCTGCATTGCGCGACGCGCATTTTTGGAGCATTCTTGTACACATTACAAAAGAGCGGCAGATAATAAATGACCTTAAATAACAGTAGTTGACACACGTCCACAGAATGAACAGAGCCCCTTTTGAAGTCCGAAAAAAATTCGACTGGGAATAAAAATTTTCACCCTGCCAACCAATTTGTCAACAACTTTCTGTGGACGAGAAAACCAAACAACCCTCAAACTTCGCGAACATCTTTTTTGATCAGACGGATCAAATTGACCTGAAAAGCGAACAATTGTGACGTCATGGTGAAACATTTCGAGTCGGCATTCCGAAAATGCGTGAAATGGGGTGTAGAAATGGTGTTAGTAACAGGAATGGAACAGTATACACGGTGAAAGGCTGTGGACGGCCCCACCCAAATGCCCCACCTCACTCTACAGAGTTCAGACACCCAACCCAAGCGCTTGTTGCCAGAGTGCAGCGTCCAGTGCAAAAATTTTTTCTCAGAGCTTCGTTGGGAAAGAGAGCAATCAAGAAAGAAGCTGTTGTCCACGCTACTGGAATGAATCTCAACTGCGCGTTGTTTGCACAGTAAAGAAATCACTGTGTGTGTGTCTGGCTGAAAAGAACATTTTCGACCACGTAGCAAAATCGCACAAAATGCCCTCGTAGAAACGCGTCACTCAGATGGGTCTAAAATACAGCAGCATCTACAGTTGTAGCGGTTCAAGTCATTTTCCATCAGTCCAAAAAAACTTTGGGGTTGGAAGGATCTTTACACAACATACTTCGAGAAAAAGTGACCCGTGGTCGTGGCAGTGTGAAAGGAATCTACTTTTCTTTTATCAAAGGACAAATTTGTTTTTTGATAAAAGAAAAATTTCCACCAAACTAGTTTCTTGGTACAAACCAAGGAATACTGTGTGGTCACTGTGCACTTTTGTTCAATTTGAGGGTACGATTCCCCAACATCAACTTTTGGACCCGGTGTGGGTAAGATTCTTCATCACCCAGAATCGCTCGCACTATCAACTCCGAAATCTTGTGAAAATGACAAGTGATGAAGAATATTGCCCAGTCGAGTCGAAAAATCGCTGCAATGTCCGTGCGATTCGGTCGCAGACGACTTCAAACGAGAAAAGCAATTTGGTAACTTTGGGGATCAAATCTGAAAGTCCTGTGAGGACTTGGCAAACCGAACTTGCTGACCAGCTTGAATCTGTTTTCATTTTTCAGAAACTACTATGAAAAGAGGGGAAGGAACGAAAGGCCAACAATTACCAGGACGCGCGAGGCACTACTTTTCTGATGGAAAATGGACCCGAGGAACGTGTGACAATATTCGTGCGCTGTTCAGTGGCACCCGCATACGGTACAACATTCGTCTTGTTCTGTCCTGCACTGGTCGCCCCCCCCCCACCTCCCCTGCTCTCCCCTCTGTGGGGCCCGAACCGAGGACCAAGCCTTGCGTCAACACCTTTTGCCTGGAAAATTCCGCAGAAGTGTCGACGCTTCATGCCCGCCTCAGTCCGGAGACCCGTTGCTAAGGACTCTATCCGTTGTTACGTATGCGAGTGTCGCCGAGACAAAACACATTGATTTCAGTACCATGGCACAAGGTCTCTACACAGCAACTTGACCGGGTTCAGGGGGCGCAAAATACACAACGGGCCTTAAAATGTTACCGACAGGGGGCCACACTGCAAGAGAGTTGCTCCATGGTACAGAAGACAATGAGAAGAAAATGTGGATGCACTTACGTTTCCCAGGGTTCCAAGGGGCTCAAAAACTCCTCCAGTCGACGTTTTAAATTTTGATGGATTCGCGCGTTGCTTGAAAATTCTCACGGACAAAAAGGTGGAAAAAACTCCCGACCGGCGGAAACAGAATACGTCGCGTTGTTCGTCGTCTTCGCGTTCAGAACCTACGCAGCCTGCTCCAAGACTCAGCAATTTCGGTTCCGACGAGCCGAAGGAGCAGCCTGCGCGTCTGAACATCCATCGCAAATGCAGAAACTGGGGGAATCGCCCCCTCTCAAAAGTGGAGAGGCGTTTGTGACGAAAACACTGCGTGTTCGAAACCCTAACTGCACTGGACCACAATCCAGATATTGTGTGGACAGCAATGCTGCTTTGGCTCACCCAGGGAGAAGGGATAACTTTCTTGTTGTTGTCAGTCAAACCATTTTTGTGCTTTGACAAGGTGTTTTCTTTTTTGCGTTTTTGCAATTTCTTTTTTGCGTTTTTGCAATGACATGCAGCATTCAACTGTGAACGAAACCTATTCCGTGATGAAACGTGGAAGAAAGTGGGTGCAGTAAAAACGAATTGGCCTTGTTCTTGTTTCAATTTGAAATCCAAAAGTGAAAAACGACTGCTTGCTATGAGACGTATAAACACACTATAGAGGGAGGGAGCTAAACGGGAGAATGAATGAATGAATGACGGCTTCTGTACAGTTTCCAGCACTGGAGACGTTCAGGGATGCACCACACGACGTTTCTTAACTGTTCTCCAAAATCACCACGGAACGTGACGAAAGTTTGCCTCATTGTGTATATTTCGGATTTATTTTTTGTTAGTTTTTGGTGGGGGGGGGGGGAATTCCGTCGTGGTCTTGGTGCATGCCTGAACACTGCACGTTTACGCAGCTACGGTTTAACTGCGACAAAAATGGACACATGTAGATGATTCAAACACGACCTACAGTTGGTTTTGAAAATAACAATTATATCCGTGTCAAATAGATGTGGAAAAGGCCGCGGAGAAGGGAAGAGAAAGAGATGTGCACTTTACCTGGTGAGGAGGTGAACTCGAGGTTGAAGATTTTCTGCAGCGCCGCCTGGGCAGCCCGGGCCTTGGCCATCTTTTTGTTGCGACCGGACCCCTGGAAGGTCTCCCCGTCCACCGTGACGGACATGACGAAGTTTTTCGAGTGACTCTCGCCCGTCTCCGATACGAACTCGTACTTGGTCCCTGGGCGAATCTCATTGAGGATCATCACGGGGTTCTTGCCGTTCGGTTGCGATGGCAACGGGCGTTGGATGAGCGGGACGCCGCCGAGGCCGTTGACGCCACCGGAGCCGGGACTCTTGGCGGCGTCGCTTCCGACGCCGTCCGTCCCGCCCTCGCCGCTCCCGCCGCCGCTCATGGCGTTCGGGTCAAAGTTGTTGAAGAGCCCGGTGTTGCCGTCGGTGGTGGAGTCGGACGTAAAGTCGCCGCCCGTGCTCACCTGACGCCCGAGGGCGTGGTGTGCCTCCGACGCGTTCGGCAGCTGCACGAACGACGCCAACGCCTTCTCCGCCGCCAGCAGCTTCGCCTTCTTCTTCGTGGAGCCCTGCCCGACGAACGACGCGCCGTTCACGTCGACGGACATGACGAAGATGGGCGCGTGCACCGGCCCCGTCTGGTTCTCGAGCTTGTACTCGAGGCCCGGCTTGAGCTCGTTCAGCTGCATCAACGCGTTCTTTGGCAGCGGAATCGAACCCAGCTTCTTTTTCTTCTTCCCCTGAAATGCGAGATCCACTCAGTTCAGCCTCAAGTGTGCAAGTATGTGTCCCCTTCAAATCCGTACAGCTGATCTTCGGTGTTCGTGACCATATCTCTGCACATGTTTTCAAAACTGACTGGGGGTGTGTGGATCAACAGAAGCCCCCCCCCTCCGGCACACCCTGTTGACACACACGTTTCTGCACAATTAAGCCACAAGCCCACGACTCTCACATCGCACGCACACACCAACACACACACCACCACCACCGCCACACACACACACACACACACACACATTCACAAGCAAAGGTCTGCCCTATCTTCGCATTTTGCCAGCGAACACACACATACACACGTGAGCACGAGCACAAATTTTATGCACACACTTGAACGTCAAAACGCGCCCACACACACACACACACGCACACACACGCACGCACCTTCTTGCTGCCGGGCCCGTCCGGTCCGTGCGGCCGCTTGTGTCCGCGCTCCATGTCGACGTCGCCGTCACCTTCGAGCTTGTCGGCGTCGCCGTCGCCGTCGCCCGTGACGCCCGGCGCGTCCTGCGCCTCGGCGCCCTCGTCCCCCGCTACCTCCTCGAGCTTCGCCTGCAGGTCATCTGTGGGGGCAGCAGACAAGTCCGGTCACGCAGAGCAGACACTGGTTCACAGCAATGTACCGCACAGTTCACAGTACAGACAAGACGCACCCGTGTACAAGACACACCCCTTCTTTTGGTCCAATTCTCTGGCACCAAGGGTGATTTTTGAGCACTGTAAATTTAACCCCTGCATGACATGACGCACCCCTTCTTTTGGTGCTCATTTTTGGGACAAAAAGATGTGTCATGCACGTGGAACCGTATGCGCGTCATTCCGGAACACCCAAACGATCGGGAAGAAGCCACGGACTGGGAGCAGTGTAGCACGCACACAAACCAAGGGCACAGCTGACGACACACGTGACACGCGCACAAGGTCTCTCTCACGCTCACTGCGCCACACGTTCGCTCCCTGCACCAATCAATGATCTCTGCCGCTCTCTGTCGAAGCACAGCCCACCTATCAACAGCCAACTGGCACCTCAAACACCTCCGCTGAACGCTGTTCGTGTCTTCCTCATATCGCATTGATCGGTGTCACCTTCGCCCAAGGCCCGAGCGACGCCACTGCGAACATCTGTGGCGAATCGAACGCGCCTCTCAGATGTCGCCCTTCAGCGCTTTTCTGCTCAATCTCCCGATTCCAGAGGAAGAAATCTGCAGCGGAACGTGTGTTTCACGACGCGTGTTGAAGGACACTCTGACCCCTGTTCAGTTTTCCATTCTGAAGGAGTCTCTGCCGTTGTTCACAATTGTTGCCAAGTCTGAAATGAACGGCAAGTATTTTCTGACCGATTGCTTCTTGCTTCGTGGAACATGCCACATCTGGACTCTCCATCATTCACTTGGCACACGTGAACCTTGCTCCATGTTCCCTCTCCTGCAGCGCACGCGAGCGATCTCTCTCCCCAGAGCACACAGCTCCGCCTCCCAGGGTCGGAACCACGCTCCTCTCGCTTGTGACGCGCATGCAGAGCCAGCCTAGTTCTCCCTCCCATGGGACCACAGAAAATTGCGCACTCCCCGCTTCGGCTGAGTTCACACTGGATGTCACACTCAGCTGGAAGGGGTTCACACTGGATACGCTGCGTCCCAAATCCAAGTCAATGATGCTGTGTCGGCACGTGCAGCCAAGAGAAGAGAAGCAACGCCTGACGCATCCAGTGTGGAACGCAGCCGCTTCTCTCCCGACCTGGCGCAGGCCAATGATTTCCCCGCGCGCGATGGATTTCCGATATTGGGCAACACACCGAGGCCCATGTTTCCCATTAACAACGCACTGGATCATGAATTGACAAATTTCTGTGGATCGACTCCGGAACTTCGCTGTGCACCAACATCATGTCGCCACATTCAGAAAACGCGCGCCCTGGCTCTGCGCTTGAAGGCTTTTTTTATCTCTGAATTTTTCTTTTGTTCCTCCTAGGAATTGTGTTTTCGTGCTCAAATCCACACTGAAGGCTTGCAGAAGTACGAGGTGCAGTTCGACAGAGGGATCCCAACGCAGGAGAACCACGGTGCCGGCTTTCAGCGCATGACCGGACGACCCACGTGGACAGGACGAACTGTCTGGACTCTTCGGGACAAGAACCCATTGACCAATCACAGCAGAACAAGACAGAAAATCACAGATAGAACCCCAGTCGAAGATGATGTGATGATGTTTGGCAAATCCCATTTGGAATATTCACACACAGGATTTTGTTTGGCTCCGGGTAGTTGGGCGGGGGGTGGGGTTCAGATGGAGCAAAGCAATACACAGCACTGGGATCCACGCACGTGCCGTGCGCGTCCACATGAGATTTGCGCTGTTCATATGCAGTTTCGGATCACATTACCATTTCACAGCTCCCGAGCCCGGACACGCCCCTGGAGCAGCAGCTGTGAGGCACAGCGCCGGCCTCACAGCTTGGAACACCACACAACGTGCGCGCAGCTCACTTGGGTGCTGAGATGGGCCACAGTCCCCACAACGCAACAACACACACACACACACACATACACAATGGGGGTGGGGGTTAGAGAAATACAAGAGACAGGGTGCCAAATAGTAACATGCGCCAAGACAGGCTCACGCCAGCGTTTCTCCCAACGTGCCGCCCACGGGCGACAAGCCGCTGGCGAAGTCACGCGACTTCGCCCCCGAGTTGGAGACTGGACGAAGCCCATTGTGACCAACTCGGCTAGCCGCACTCATAGTCAATGGAACAGGTCCATTTAGATTCACTACACTGCGTTGGAGCCAGGGGAGACACCTCTCTACAAACTTATTTCAGCAGCTCCACCCCATTTCCATTGCTGCCGGACGAGCAATTCCACTTTTGAAATGCTGATTGTGCGGCAGAGCGCGTCAGACACAACGGTTGAAACCCTGCAACCCCACCCTGGATCTGCTGCGATACACTTTACGCAACGCGAGCCAACAGTGCTGTGCGCTGTATGCGATAGAATCGGCTGCACCACCATCTGGGCGGCTCGTTCAGCTTCCGCCGAGAAACACGATCGATCATCACAACTGCTCAGCTGCAATCAACATGGCCGACCTTTTCTCTCTCGGCCCCCCGCCCTTCACACCCGCGCTCAAGGCTAAATACGCCGCGAACCTGATAACAATCCACCTTCCCATCATCCCAGATTCCCAAACTCTCCAACTGGTTCGGGAAAACGACCAAACACGTGAACTAAATCCAGATTTTGATCACAAAAGTGCAACAACAAACGGCTCCGTGTTCACAATTCAAATCGAGAGGGGGAGACATTTTGGTCCAAATTAGATTCGTTTAAACTGTTTGACAACAAAAAAATTTGCAATCTTGAGTGATTGAGATCTGCAGCAAACTTCACACATCGAGCTCATCATATTATGGGCCAAGAATTTCAACAGATCTGTGAGAAAGTCGAAAATTTCCTCAAGAGAACAAATGGCGAAAAACAGCTGAACAGGCACGAAACCTCTCCGCAAAAACATCGCTAAGAACTGCGAAATATACGCACCCGGCTGCATGTTTACTGCTATATCCGTGGCCTCAAACTTTATACTGGTTCGTTAAGTTTCTTTTGTGAGCAATATCCACTGTTTTGAGGCAGAAATGTGGTATTTTCTTCAAAACAACATGTCGACCAGCAAAACGGAAAGAGTGAACCTTGACCTCGGCGGAAGTGCAGCTTTCGCGCTTTTCGGCGCTGCTGCCACCTGTGCTGCGGCGCAGAACTAACCCTGCGCTTTTTGCCGCAACATTCAAAATTTGGGTATCTTTGGGTCTCTTTGAATCCTTCGCAAAACATTTGCGTGAAATGGTCTCCAAATCCCGACACTGGATTTTCAACGCGAAGTTTTTCTCCTCTCGGATCCGCAAGGTGATCACGTGAGCAGCCCCAATGAACAGGACTTCACAGGGCCAGAGGGGCCCAAGGCAATTCACACACAAAGAGATCAGGAGCCCTTCTCCACACAGCATTGCCCCATTTGGGTGTGTATAAAATAAAAGTCACGAGTGTATCAAGGTTTGGGAATGTTCCAGTTGTCCTCTTCCTGTCAATTGTCGAACCTTGGTCAGGACCACCGAACATCCTGACCCGTCGAAGGGCAGATCAAAATCCCCACCCTCTTTGTGCGACAAGAGAAGACAAAACAAGTTTGAGTCTTCCAGTGCAAAATCAAGGGCGAACAATTTTATTCAAAAAAACGGGTGGTCCCTGTGTCCACCGGAATCGCGCTCTGGACCCCCACCCCCAACAAAAAAAATCGATCTTCTCTCCAAAAACAAGATCTGTCTTTCTTCTTCTGTGCAGAAAGAAATATTCACTTGCTTTGCGCAAGGTGGAGATGTTTTTGATGTTCGGCAAGACGGTGATTCATCAATACACCATAATTCAGCCGAGTCGATGAAGATTTTGTCACGTTCTCTCGGCACTCCACAAAAGGCTGCTGCGTAAGTTTGATTGATTGAAGCTGTAATGCAACTTGTATGTTCGTCCTCCTTGCCTTTGAAATTGCTAATAAACTCGAATCGGGAAGATGCTCCGCAGCGGCGGCGGCGGAATGCGATCAGAAAGGATATAAATCTTGATAAATGGAGGAAAATCCTCAGTGTGCATCACGTGAGGCTTGTTTCACACCGGGTGAGGCCTCCGTTTCGTCTCTGCAAAAGTGGCGCTGCGTCAGTGGCGCAGACAAGTGCCTTGTGCCGGGCACAACACAAGACGCACTCAATTGAGAAGAACCTTCAGCTTGCATGAAGTGCGAATTTTCTTTTTTTTTCAAGACATTGTGAAGGCATGACAAGATTGGCATCGTTGATTTTCCAAGATGTATACTGCTGAAAGACCTGTTGAAACCAGGTGGCGTCATTTTTCAGCAGCTGGTGTGAAAGAATATCTGTGCGTTTGCAAAAGAACTACGCATATTGTATTCCACTGTCGACAACAGTTGCTTCGCTCTGCATGTATTTCGTTGCTACACTTTTTATTGTGTGGGGAAAAGATGGAAAATTACAGACAAATCACCTCGGCGGTCAATTCATCTTGGAAACTGCGGCGCGAAACCTGCCAAAATCCTCTCGAGCCGAGAGCGAATAAATTCACTCCCATCAAGCGAGGCTATAGGAATTTTGACAAGGCGCAGCGAGGCATTGTGGGGGCTGGGAAGTACATTAGGTGTTCTGTCGACCTCATCAGAATGCAAACTAGCCCCGTTGATCGCATTAGGTGTTACCAATCGTTGCAAATTGCATCTGTTCAACCCACTAACGCATGATCGATTGTATTTCGATGTTAACACTGTTTGTTTGCGCGCGACATGGGGAGAGACGTCGGAGAGAACTCGACACTGAAGAAAACCCGATGTTCTGATGATGTCGTGAAGCCTGTACAACTCAATGGATGCGTCACAGGCAGCTTCCCTGCGTGAACCAGTCGTTCTACAACTCTGCTATCACAAAACTGCTCGTGTGTGCTCGCATCGTGGTAGAAATGGTTTCTCGCCTTGCAAAAATGGTTCCTGCTCAATTACACAACTCCTCAAAAATTCATTGTGTGATTTCACGGGAACCATTTTTGTTCTGGGTGAGAACCCTGTCGTCTGCACGGGTTGCAGGTCTTCTTGACGCAGCTCCCACTCTGAGTGTGAAACTGGCCGAACGACAGTCACGTTAGTCGTAGAAATTGCTGAAACCGACGACTTTCAACAACCATACAGATGCTACCCTAATTGCCACAAAACCAAACAGGGCACTGAGAGCCAATGACAAGTGGCAATGGCAAGTGACCAAATGGTGCCTCTGCTGTCTATCTGGCAAAATTTTGGGGGACGTTGGAAAAGGAGCGGCCGTGTTTGCTGGAAGTCCCCACTGATGATGGGTTGACGGCTTCCAGATCTGTGTGATGACGTCGAGTCTCTGCGAACGTCGAACGTCATCTTTGGCTGACGTGATGTCAAGTGTGGTGCTCCTGTGCATGCGAGACGGTGCACAGCGGTGCTGTTGGATCAAGACTCGCTTCACAAGCCTGAAACACAATTACACGATCGCGAAGAGCTGCTCCATCGCTCGATTTGCTCATCGATTCTGAGTGTGAGTGCTTATTATGATGGATTTGGCGCAACTGAACAAAAAGTGACAATGCGTGCAGACCCATCACCGTCACACAGCTAATCAGGGAGCCGGATCACCACTGATCTACGTTGAATCCTTCAGTTCATCCCTCAAGCACGAAAAAGGCAAAAAACGCTCCCTTCAACTGGAAGACGTGTGCTGAAGCAACACTGCGTTTCGCGCACAATTCATCACAGCAAACACAAAGAAAACAAAGTTGGTTGTGTTGACTTCGTCTGGAGGGACATGAACAGCCTGTTTGTGTGTGTTCTCCCTCCTGAACAGTTTCGGATACTGTGAGGCATCCTGCGCGGCCATTGTGCAGGGTTCTGGATGGTCTAGAAATCTTGAGCTCCATCCCACATGGGTTCAATTGCAACTTTGAACCAAGAAGAAAGGAGACGAATGATTTGACCTGCTCGTGGAAATGGCGCATCCCTGAGACCCCCTGGGTCTGCCCAAGGTAGCGCCCTGGGGACTGTCAGGTCCACATTCGACACCTGAATGTCACCATACACATTACAGCTCCTATTACTGTCCTCTTTTTGGGACCAAAATAGTCAAATGAGGCTTGTTTGCTTGACGTGCAGGTGAACAGCCGGCGTGGACACTTGGACGTGTCGTTTAACGCCAAGCAAAATTGAAAAACAGCGTCAAATGGAGGTTCCGTGGTCGATCAGGAAGGACTTCAAAACGCGGACTCAATCTGAGGTCCACAGACTTCCTCTGAATGGAGAGGGGTGTTTCGAGCCACGTCTGCTCTGCTGGAGAAACCCGCGATTTCCCCATTGACACAACGTCAATGCGCCGTCAATGACGGCGCTCCGGCCTTGTCGCCTGAGCAGCGAACCGGCAACCTGATGGATACAGGCGTCGATACGTGGACAAGATTTCTGAAAACTTCTCCTCAAACACCTCATGCCCGAGTGAGTTTGGAGGTTTATGGGCTGTGGTTGCAGTTAATTGAAGCAAAATCCCCCTGCATGACTGAAAGTGCCTGTGCATTAGGATCACTGCACTTTACAATTGATTGGTCGTTTGATCCGTACGTTGCAGCCTCTCTCACGCAAGTCTCACTTTCATTCAGCAACTTTTTGTTCAGGAACTTTGTCGGCTGATTCGATTGTGATTTCATTGCTTTTGTACGATTCTCCTGAACAGCTTGTTCGCGTGTCTCTGCCACCTTCAATTTCTGCACGATTTGCGCAAAATGAGATTTTTCTCAGGTCTCTTTCACACTGCGTGATGCGGTGTGTCCCAAGTCTGAGTCAATGGACGACGCCGCGTCAACAAAGCTCCCGCGATGTTAGAGGTAAACAACGGACAACAGGATATCACGAATCCGAGGCAAAGCCGAGGATTTGATCAATCTCCTGTTTTCTGTTGGTAAACTGTTGCAAGGCACAAGTCAGGACAACCAAAAGTGTCAAACCATTCGACTGACAACTGGAGATTATTTGTTTCAAATCTCCTGTTGTGAACAAAGGTTGCCCCGGACGACGTGCCTTACGACAAAATCCTGGATGCAACGCAAGAAACGTCTAACGAGAACCCCGTTTGCTTTTTGATTTGCTGAACGTTTGTTGTTTCTTTGTGTGTGTGGGGGGATGGAACATGATACTGTATCTGTTGTGCTTTTCATCTGCGGAACAAAGACTCTCAGTGGAGGCACCTGTGCGCCGCTTCATGCCATGCAAGCTCAGCAAGCTGAGACTGGGACCCCGCTCATACACTTGTGTCTCATTGCGTTCAGAATCCAGTTGAAATGTGGTCAGTCTGTGTGTTTTACAGAAACTTTACAGCAGGATGACATTCCCAAACTTCAGCCTGAGGTCTCATCGTGTCTCAGAGTCGGGCTTCCCATTCGCCTGGTTCTGTTTGAACGGTGCGTCTGGACGCAAGATATGATTTCGTACCATTGCCCTCAGTCTCACGACAGAAAGTGAGTTTTGCACTGACGTTGGAGCAAACACAAAGTGCAACAATGGACGCAGCATCTGACCCTTCCACAGTTACCGAGCTGTTGACGTGCAGATCTGGCATGCCGCGTTCAGTTGAGTCGCACAACCGTACGTCTCATCGTTGGACCCAGGTGAAAAAGCCTCTGCTTGACATCCCGAACCCACCCACGATACTTAACGCCCGCGCCTTATTGGGTTAGACGCTCGTCAGCTTTAAGCACTTGAGTGCTGCAGGCGGAGTGAAGAGGTGAGTCGTCCGGCTCGAGATTAGATTAGCTGATCGGCTCGAGAGGCTCTTCACTGGCCTGGAGCAGGGCGCCCCACGTGATGCGTCATGGGCCGCGTCCCTCCGCAGGTCAACGGACGCTGCGTCGACTGAGTGACTTGGAAGTGCAAAGACGCAACGCATGGCACGGTCAGCGGGCACCAGGCCAGGCTGTCGGTCTTTAACATCTGTCGTCCTCACAGATTTGGCACTCACGGAAGGTTAGAGCAAGAAGGTGGCTGCCTCTTCGGTGCACCGAGATGCAGGTCGCGCCGGAGATGAGTCTTTCACATCTCCATCATGAAGTCGACAGCTCTGATGAGGGCGGAGAGGACAGCAATTTACTTTTTCTGGTTCAATCCAGTTGCTTCCGTGCAAGCTCCAACCAGCGTCGCCAGCCTTTGCCGACCTCTGTCACACTGGATGTGGCGTGCGTTGCGTGCCCTGTGATGTTGTGGACTGTTCTGTTCAAGGAGACGGTTGGCGGCCCCTGACTGATCTTCAACGTCACCACACGAATCTCCCTTCTCCCGATGGTCCGTGTACTACGAGGCAAGAAATTTAAGTACCTGATCAGGCGGCGTTTCTGGTGGTTCTGGTGTGAATTTTTTCAAATCCTAAGGGAATAACAAAGAGTAGGACACAATCTTCCTTCCA
>JAAUXT010111516.1_pt1 | contig 31839 bp, 28 predicted proteins | sample 7278171 | NCBI WGS metagenome assembly JAAUXT01 (sample SAMN14350112, study PRJNA611818) | marine sediment metagenome | isolation source: surface marine sediment (1.8m) | place: French Polynesia: Moorea | collected 2018-08
ATAAATGCCGTTCCTTTTTTGAAGTTCATTTCTTTTTTGGGTGTATGTTTCTGATCTTCATCTGCACCCTTTGAAATGTTGCTACAATTGTTCTTCTTGATGAATTAAAAATCTGCATTTCAAAAGCTCCCTCGGTTCCCCACATATCGGACGACGAACACCAATTCCTGGATCTCCCTCGTATTTTATCTGCCTCTCGCACCGACACTTTTGGGACACATGTCAAATCACAGCAAAAATAACATGCTTGGGCAGCTCATTTGTGAGGCATCTCACACGAGAGGCGCGACACTGGTGACAGGCCCAGATCACGGTCGAGCCCTTTTGGTCGAGTAATCGGTCTTTACTGTCGTGTCTGGTGCACGACCCGCAACAAATCACCTGGAGATTGAAGGCAAGTTACAGACACGAGAGAGAGAGAGAGAGAGAGAGAGAGAGAGAGAGAGAGAGAGAGAGAGTTTAGAAGCTCAGGAATCTGCGGTTCTCGTGACACAGCAGCTTTTTATGGACACAGGCTCAAATAAGAAAACTTGTTCCACGTGCATATCAATTTGGAATCGGCCCCACTTCGGGGCGCGCAGGCGTTGGTGCACGCCGTCGCTCCGCCCACGCCTGCACCGTCGTGGAGGGGCTGCTCGCTGAAGCGGACGGCGCCGCCACCACCGCCGCCTCCGAGAGAAGCGGCGATTGATGCATGGCGGGCGCAGTGCCACTTGACTCGGGATCAGATATGATGTAGTAATTCGCCGCCAGGGAAATGTACGCAGCACTATACAAATGATGGTTCTCATAATTCGTGCTCCGCCACCGCTCAGTGATGAGGAGTGGGTGGGTGCGGCCATGTTCACGCCTTGGGCGTCGTGCGTAACGCGTCGTGCGTCCCCAAGGCAACGGGGATTGGAAAAACAGCAGACGTGTTGCCAAACCTCCGTATTGTGGTGTTTCGCGTTTGATGCGTCAGGCTTCATTCCGACAACTCTGCGATCACACAAAACCTGTCTTTGATGCTGGCATGGTGGAAGGAACAGGTTCTCACCTTGCAAATTCCTGTTCAATCACACAACTTCTTTCTCAACCAAAGATCTTGGAAGGTCATTGTGTGATTTCACAGGAGCTCATTTTTTGCACACTGTGAGAACCCTGTCTTCCTCACAGAATTCAGTGCTTGACCAAATGTTCTCGCCACGCAAAGACGCTTCAAGCGACAAAGCCGCAGTGACCAAGAAGCAGCCCCATGTCTCACGTGACGCACCACGTGACGCACCTGGTGTGAGACAGGCCTGAGTCAACATCAGGGATGAGGAGACGATGATTGGTGTGTGGTGGAAGCAGCATTGTGTGCTGAAGTGTGGTGTGGGTCCCCTGCCAAAATGAAATGCAGCCTCTTTGTCAGAAAATGGGTTTTCCCAGAGCAGCAAAAGGTTCGACGAGCTGACTTCATGGATTATTGAAAGCTTGGATTCAGTCGCCAAAAGGGTCACGAGCAGAGATTTGGACTTGGTTCAACTGCGTTTATCATGAAAACATTCTCACATTAGTTGCTGAGATTGCTTTTGTCCCCCGTCTGCTTGATCCAGTGTTTCTGTCTCTCCTGCCATCTCTTGTTCTCTGCCCCTGTCTCTTATTGTGCCTCTTCCCATTCTACGGAATCGTCTTTTTGCCGGTCTCCAGCTCTATCTGGCTCTTTCAACACACCCATTCCTCTGTCTCTCCGAAGACGTCTCTTCGTCTCTTTTGGTCTCTGCGTGTCTCCCGGTCTTTCCCCCATCTCTCTAACTATAGACACACGAAGCTCTTCACCAATCCGCACAGGGAGATACAATGAGAGTAAAAGACGGGTCAGAGAGACATGAAAGGCAAAGAGAATCAATCACACATGTCCAAAAAACAGGATGCATGGAGAAAACTTGTGGAGCTCTTTGTTTTTGTTCGCAAGGAACAAAAGAGCCAAGAAGATCCGGATGAAGGTGGTCAGACCTACGAGTAGAGGTTAAAAGGTCCCTTCATGCTCTTCCGGCTTGTGTCTCTCTGTCTCATCCGACTGTCGCCAACTTTGAGTCCCTGCCTCTGCCTTTTTCACGCAGAATGAGTCTCATTTCTTCTTCTGCAGTCGTGCGCACGTCAATTGTACTTTACCACATGGCAAACATCAAAATTTGACAGAATAAGCACGGCATTTATGTTCTTTCAGTGTCTCAAAAGGCAAAAAACTGCCTCAAGTTTGTCCAAATTTGCTCTGAGAGACAACAAGTGACCAACTTAGCATTTGTGTCACCTGAGCTGACAGCTGGAAAAGGAGGAGACAATTTGCTGAAACTTGTCAAGAGCGCGACGCGTGCCGCACCTGACGTGAACGAGGCCTGTTCCCCTGGTTCTTCCCGCATTATGCGAGCTCAGCGCTACCCAGGCCCAGCCGCCGGGGCCACTACAATCTGTCGTCTGTGACCGCGCATCGCTGACGGTGACCGACTTGTGATGGCAGTCCGCTGGGTGGGGCGGATCTGGGGTCAACGGTTGTGTTGGGGGGCGATGAGGGCCCCCGGAGGAGGTGCCATTCCTGCCCCGAAACGTTCAACGTGATCATGTGTGGAATTGTGGGACAGAAAGCTTTGCGTTTGTTCGTCCAATGAGTTTGGCATCTGTCGGCTGAAGTCTTTCCCTTGGCGGGACCAAACTGCAGCATCGCTTGACTTGCGCTGCTCTCATCCACAGACAGACAGACAGACAGACAGACAGACAAATCAAGGTCACTTTTTCACCAAGTTTGGAGTGCGTGCAAAGTCCCTCGTTTTGCCCTCACAACATCTGTTTGTGAGGAAAAGCGTCTCGCAGTTGAAAATGCGTCTGACACTTCAGAGTGTGTGATTCAAATTTGTCGACTGTTGTTGATTTTTGTCTCTTGTGCTCATTGCCTGGGCCTATGAGGACTTGGGTCGTGTCTCACGTTGTTCTTCACGAGTAAGTCGTGAGTCTCCTCCTCGCCGAATTTGCTGAATCAACGAGGTGTTGTACTTCTCAGTGACGTGATCATCTGATAAATTCATTCCAACTTTGTGTCAATAGACTCTATCAGGTGACATTTTCATTTGCTGCAAACGAAATTGAGACTTGAGATGATTGCTGAAGCTTCACTTTGACTGCCCGGTCAGAAACTTTTGTTTGTCATAGTCCCGGTCACGGACCTCGGAAAACTGCGGTGTTGGATTTCAAGCACCGGTCAGAAACTTTTATTTGTCACAGTGAAATGCAGATTTCGAGACGACGGCTGGAGAGGGATGTGTTGCACGGGAGGAGTTGCGGCTGATCGTGGGGAACCGAGGCACGGACAAGAACCGCGGCACGTGCGGCACCGCGCAACCGAGACAGGTCCGGCTTTCGCTTTTCGCTTCTTTTGTGGACCGTGTTCTGCTTGGTGCAATGGGGAGTTTGTGCACCGCGCTACCTACACGCAAACCGCAAACGTAACTTTTGGCTTGCTGTGACAGTCAAAAGTTACGTTTGCGTCTGCGTTTCCAGGTTGTGGGCTGTTGGCTCAAACTCACCATCACCACCTGCGTGTTCATTCCCTCAGAACGTCCAAGCGTGCGCTCTTTTGGACCTCATACCCGAGAGCGGTTTCGTGACCGCAGAGCTGTAGAATCGTGTATCACGTTGTGTCGCCAGTGGAAGTCTGGAGTTCCTCACTGAACCAACGCAACACATCTCTCATTGGTCGATTCTCAGATCGTGCTTCTTTTGAAGTGTGCTTGACCTGTGTGACACCATCAAAACAGTACATGAAATCGAGATTCAAAATTACACGAAAAGGCTTCACTTTGACAGGCTCATCCTTGACTGCGAGTGGTTCTGCAGTGCTGAGTTTTCTCCTGTTTTGTTGTGGCGTTGAGTCTGGAAATTTGAGAGTTTTTTTCGTGCCTCATTTTGTGTCTCAACCCAACGCACTGCGAAGGACAGCTGGTTTCTTTTGTTTTTATCGTACAATTCTGAGGGCAACACGGTAGATTCATGAAAGTTGACTGGCTCGAAATTCTTGGGATGTTGTCCTGTCAGTCGACAGATCCTGCAACAGTTGGACAGCTCAAGCAGATCACAAGTGAAACAAACACCCCTCAATAAAGAACGAAGATTCAAGCAGTTTTCACGCCGGTCATGCGCTGCCGTCTTTGTGGATCCTGTTTTCAACACCCTCTGGACCGTGATCTTGATCTGCACAGCAGCTGACAGTTGACTCTTTTCACGGTTTGTTGAACAGTCGGTGCAGAAAACACACAGGCTTACACACGCACGCACACACACACGCACACACACGCACACACGAAACGAAGAGGTGTGTGGCGTGCGAAGGTTTCTCACGAGGTTCAGGTTCTTGAGCTGCAGAGGTTCCAAAAGCCATCGACGCAGAGGCCAAGAGCTGAAGACTCGGCAGTTTGAGAACCAACTGTGTCACGCACAACACTGGCGTTCACGAAGGTGAGACCGCTGACTCTGAGAAAAAACCCAGTTCATGAACACGGCATAGGAGAACAACCACCTGATTGTGCTTCCACTGTGCATCAAATGGGAGAAGATACTGCGGTCAAAGACCTGACTGAAAGCAAATTCACAAACACTTGACGCTGGGTGAGGACCGTGTCTCGGCGAGGGGAGGGGAGAGTCAAGTCCTCCGACAGAGCACGACTGGGTCTGTGTAGGTCAGACGAGGCGGCCACAGATACGTCGTGTGAAGAGGCACGCCGGAGTGGAGAAGGCAGGTGCACCATTGCATGGGCGGCGAAGCGCATTTTGCCAAGCAGTTACGCGAAGAACAAACACATCGTGTACGCGTCGCGCCTGATGTGAAACTGAAGTGGTGTGGTTGGGGCGCATGACGATTCGGACATGGAGGCGCGACCCTCAACGAGGGAGGTTTTCGTCTTGGAAATAAGGCAACAGACCATGTTTTTGCTCCAGCGATGCAGCATATGGAGTTTCCATCAGAGGCTGCATGGGTCTGAAGAGCCCATTCCTTGGTCCACCTCTGCTCAGAAAGAGCGGACACACAAGACACCAGACTCCTGCCGTGCAGGCATCACGTCCATGGCGCTGACCACAGTGTCGGGTGATGTGGAAGAGCCGCTATCAGCAAAACGTCGGCTTGGCTTTTCTGACAGGAAAGTTGCCAAGCTCTCCATGTTATGAACAAAACACAAGCTGCTTGCCTGCTGTCCAATTTGATTGGCTCTGGTGGTGCAAATCGGCTTTTCCTTGCTGACAAAACCTTCTTCAAACCTTGTTGAGGCCGATACACCACTTGTCTGTGGCACCAGTGGTCAAGTTGGTTCACAGTCCCTGGCGCCACCAGGCTGCTTCGCTTGACCTCGGAGACTGCGACACCCACTGCAGTATTTCCATCAACGCAAACACTTTTATTGCGGCTGATGGGCTCTTGTTAAACATTCAGACCTCGATGGCCTGATGCACTCATGACTCAGGCTCGGTTCACACAGGTGGCGGCGTTCGTTGGGATCCTGTGGAAGGTCACGGAACGCTGCGCCGTTGCTTGTCGCGCCGAGCCATCACGTAAGGTGCATCACGTAAGGGGCTCACCCAAGCTGCAAAAATGGTTCCTGTGAAATCATACAATGATTTTTCAAGACCTTTGTTGAGAAAAGAGTTGAACACGAAGGAACCTTTTCTGCAGCGGGTGAACTCACTTCTACCACAACGAGGTTACGTATGAGAGGCTCTGTGACGGCAGCGTGGTAGAAAACGTTCCACTTGACGCAGCCTGTGTGCACCCGGCCTCTGCACGGAACAGTGCGATGTTCCGTGTTCTGCGGCGTTTTACTCCCCGGGCGACCCACGAGCTGCGGCCGGAGTGAGACCCCCGGGGGCCCGGGGAGGGAAGGAGCATCGCACGGGCAGGCCGAGGTCACAGCGAGGCCTCAGCACCGTCCTTGCTGAGCGTCCAGAGACAGAACCATAGGCCTGGTTTCTATCCCATGCAGAACATGTGTTTTCTCTGCGTATCGATATGCTGCTCAACGTTCAACACTGCATGTGCAATGCATCCAAGACCCTGAAAAACGGTTTTCACGCGTACAGACACCCGCGGAACCCGTATGTACCCCAGGTGCATGGGTTGTTTTTTGATAGCAGAATCCAGTTTCCACAACATTGACGTTTGGACTGTGGACTCTCCTCCCACCTGTTGCATGTGCACCGCAACATGGTCGACCCCTGTATCTGCGGCGCCTGTGTGCACGGACCCGACTCCGGGACGGCGCTGCCCGGCCGGGCGCGGCGGCTCCTCCTCCCCCGCGGTGCGCGCCGCTCCGGCCCGGGCGGGGTCCGGGCGGGGCCGCGCTATCTTCACACAGCCGTGCTTCTCAGTACACACACAGGGATCACGACCCTCATCCAACAAACGCTGCACAGCAAACAACGAGAGGTTCTATGCCGATTGAACACAAGTCGTGGTTTTGGTCAAGTCAGGGAAAGAATCAAGAGTTGCAGTGAGAAAAGGAATGTTGCCTTTCATGGATGGGTTCCAAATGGAGAAGCACGTGAAATACGTTCTGATCTTGTGTGGTTTGGGGCCATTTTCAATCCGCATCTGTTTGAGGGCTTTGCGCTCGCTTTGCACCATCCTTTGTGCGTTGCGCTTGTGTCAAATCACTCGGTCCCTGTGTGGCTATGATTGACTTGGGATGAATCCAGCGTCCTGTTTTGTGAGGGAGTCAGGGAAAAACGAGGACCCTCTCACACCAGAAGACCAAGCTTCCACCACTTCAAAATCTCATGTGTTTCTTTTGATTTTGTTCGAAATGCACGTGGCTTGAGAAGTCCGGCGCCTGCAGTTCCACTGAGTCCTGTGTATTTTCCACCAGTTTTGTTGGGTGTGTTCGGCCTGGGCAGGTGCAAGTGCTTTTAGGGGTTTTCACGTTGGTGACTCGCAGTTGGGCGGCATCAGAATTTTTGATGTGAGCATCAAAATTCAACATGACGCCCAATGGAGAGCATCAAATTATTGGTCCAGACCGATCACACATTTTTGATGTGGGCGTCAATTTTTTGACGCACGCGTCACCAACGTGAAAACCCTTTTTGCGGGTTCTTTCGTGAGACATCAGGTTATCAAGCTGGCACTGTCGTCTCAAAGGTGTCAGGCACAAGAGGTTCTAATTGCGCTGTCTTCAAGCCTGGCTGAAGTCACTTGACAGAGAGGATGGAGACACGATTATGGGTTCGACGGGTGGGTGCCAATTTGTGGTCTGGAGGAAGTTGCCTGTGAGTGAGTGTTCCCGTTCCCCTTGTGGACAAAGTGTTTTTGAATAAGACACATTGAGAGTGTGACACCCAGTTCCAGTTCTCCCACGTCTGCTGACAAACGCCTTTGGAAACAAGAAGCAGTGCTCAAGGCAACTGCAGTGCAAAGTCCCTTTCGGTGTTGGTAATGTCGTCAATTCTTCCTTGTTCATCAATTCTTTCTTATCCTCCTTATCTTCCACCAGTCATACTGTCTGAGGGGGGAGGCAGCCTCAGGGGGGTTGGGCATGGGGGGTTTGGGTGGGGGGAGGGGGTTGGGGGAGGGGTTGGGGGAGGGGGCAGGGGACATTTCTATCCACCTGCCATACACTGCACTACCACATGGTGCTTCGCCCTGAAGGGACTTCGCACAATGAAGGTCTGAGGCAAGGACTCTGGTCTCTGGAAGATGAGGGACGCGTTTGGCTCTGCCATGTCATGTCTGTTTCAATGGGATGTGCTCCCTGTGACCAGCTCTGAACTCCAGAAAGTTGGTCCGGCACAGTAAGGCTGGACATCGTTTGACCTTCCCTCTGTCAACAGTTTGAAAGTACCATGATATGTGCGAGTAACTTGGCAGTTAATTACACAGGTTGAGTATGTTCCTGCTGTGGGTTCTCACCTTACGTATGCTACAACTAATCAACAAATGTCAAGAGGTTCAGCAATTAGGAGGATAATTCATAAAACATTGATGTAATGACAATTTATGTTGCATGGTGATGTTCCTTTCATGTGGCACGCCTTTGGTGTAAAAATGATCAAAATCGAATTTTCACTCAAACCGGGATATTTTCAGAAGGATTTGGGAGAATCACTTGACTGAAAATGCAACAATCACACAGTAGATCTACATCTACAGTTTTCAAAAGAAGTTTCTGACTTTGGAGGAGGGTTCACTTCAAACACTAGTATTTTTACGTCCTGAAAATGACATGGAGTTATTTCTGTTGAGCCTCCATCAAGTACAAACCATTGAACGACGTGTGGGATTCACAAGTCTGCGTCAAGGAATTTGTTTCATTTTGAGCATCAGGCAACACTGCCAAAAGACGTGAAGATCACTTGTAGGCTTGTTCTATTTTCTTTTTGTTCTCAAGCAACCGGCCCCACAGGCACAAAAGTCTCAAAGTGAAATGGCATCTTCCTCACCAAGGGTACTCAAAGTCCTTTTGTTCTGTTGCTCCCTTACCTTCTCAAAGACAGACCACATCATCAATCACCTGGTAGACAACAAACACATCCACTCTTCTGATGCAAAGGTGTGGCATGGCTATCTCAGATCATTTCTGTACAACTGTCATTGGAGGCAGGTCCAAACTTTACAACTTCTCAAGCTGGTTTCAAGACTGGAATGTGTCTCCCATGGTTTCTGGAGAGTAGCTGAAGAAAGGAACATCAGCTACGGAATGAAAATCGCTTTGGAGAACAAACGTGAAATAATTGGTGTGGCGAACGCAGTCTCGTCTCATCCCACAGGTTGGATTCTGCTTCAGCAGCGTCATGTGAACACCCCAAGTCGTTGTCAACCAGCAAACAGGAACCATTCACTGATTGAGTGGACGTTGAACTTGCACGTGATGTTGTCACTAAACGTAACATTTTACGAGCTGGTTTTGCCAGCTGCAGCAATCAACTTTGCCTATTTGATCACCAGTCAAATTTCATCTTTGCTGCATCTGAAAAAGTCAGAAATGTTTTGTCCACTGAAAGCATTTGGGACAGGCGGTTTGTTTGCAGCAAATAAATTTTCATTTTCTGGCTGGAATCCTGAATTCAATTTGTACCCAGGCTTTCGCACAATCTCATTTTCTCTGTGTGTTTCCCCATATTTTTCCTTTGATCTTGGTGTCTTTTTTAAGGTTATGGATGCTGGAACAGTGGGGAGTGATACAAGAGAACCAACCTGTCTTTTTGCACTGAGTTATATCATCATGAAATCAAAGATAACAATCCAAAGTTTTTCTGTTGTTGGCACGAAGCTCGCAATGATACTTTTTACTGTTTCACCACAAGAGGCACAAAATGTCACCCTCTTTGATGGTCCTACATTCAAAAATGCAATTTTGAAGCCACATGACGGGCATTACAAAACATCGACATTCCAAGGTCATGTTCTCAGAGGTGACTTATTTCACTCAATGAGAACCTATTTGAAGAAAGTATTTCTTTCACGCCTCAAATTCAGGTTCTTGTTGGGAAATATCTCAGAAAGAGTGAAATTAAACACAAATGTACAAAAAGCACTGTCAATCACTCTGCCTGGTGGACAATGTTTAGAAAATCCTTGCCTGATGAACATAAGTTGCAGTGAGCATGAGAGAATAAACATCACTATATTGTCATCAAACATATCCTCACAGAACACCCATTTTTGTACATTCAGTGGAATAGCTCTGTTTGACCAGAAATCACCAGACCTTGAAACTTCGCTGGTGTGTTCTTTCTACAGAGACAGCGAGACAACTAATGGCAGAAGTATTTACTCTTCAAGCTCAGAAATACTTGCTCTTGTTTACTGGTACAAAAGTGACAGTGAATTTCACACAAGACTCCATATGGATACAACAGCCTGTCAAGCAGTTTACATCAAACCATGTTATGCTGGAACAGTTTGTCAAAGCTATGGCAATCCCAAAGAATGTCAGAATTATCTTGAAAGTTTAAGTTTGCGAAGCAAACTAAAATTGACGCTTGATACGACAGTTAACCCTCTTGATTTTATGTTTGGCACCACATTGTCCTATTTTCCGTTTGGTTTGAATTGTTCTCTCATTCACATCAGCCAAAGCCACAATTCAAGTGCAAGAGGAAGACTGTCCTATTGTTTGATACATTTGGTGCTGGGATTCACAGAATTGAAGAACATTTCAGTGCGTCATAATGTGAGGAGTGGATATGGTTCGCGAAGTCCAGACTGTCCTTTTCGTCTGTTTACAAACAAGGGAAGAATAAGTTTTTCAAATTCAATGTTGGCAAAGTCAAAGTCTTGGGTTGTCAGGAAAAGTAATCATATTTGGCACATTCAAGGAAATGTCACTGGACCAATAAGTGGGGAGGACATGAAGTTTTGGAACATTCGGTTTGTAGGTATGTCTGAGATGTGGCATGAGATTGTGGTACAATTGACGGACACACCCCCGAAGTTCACACATGCTCCCCCTGGACAAGTGTTGAGAATTTACCAAAAAACGAAAAAGGCGCTTTTAGATGTTGCGATGCAAGGAAAATTTCACTTCTTCTGGTTCACGGGAAACATCCTGAAAAAATTAAGAATTTCTTACAATTTTGTCACATCAGCAAACAGTGACAGATCTGCGATGTTGTTGCCGAAAAATTGTTTCACGAAGGGGTTCAACAGAAACACTTTCAAATTGAGTGGTATCATGCACTTTTCCAATTTTCAAAAGAAGTTTCCTTTTTCATTCCTGGATACGCTGCAACTTGGCTATTTTTCATACAAAGAGCAAGGCAACGGACGGAACATTATTGTGACATGGAACAAAGAAAAATACATTGTGCTCCTTGAAAACAGAGCCACAATGGAATCCCGCTGTTCCAATGTCCCTGCTGTGGTTGGTGATTCAGTTTGCTTGAAGTTCACAAACAACTTGGAGCAATCTTATTTCTTCATGGGAAAAATATTTCATCTGGAGATGGGCAAAGCAAAGTCATCCTTTCGCCGTACACGAACAGAAATGAAGGCCTCTGTCACAAGAAAGTCATGGTATGAGGCACTTTTGCTGTGCCACAAACTTGGGGGACATCTGCCTGTGTTTCTCAGCAGAGAAGAACTTCAAACTTTCCTTGCCATGATCAAACTATCGTACAGCTTTCCTCACATTGTGGTACTGTACATAGGTTTGACACAGGCCCAGGTGAGTCAGTTGGACACTTTAGTCTGTTTCTGAAAAAAGTTGAGCCAGAACCACTTTTCTGTGAACGAGCCATGTTATCATTTGCAGGAAATTTCATGGCTGGGCAAGCATCCAGTTGGGTTTCAAATGTTTCGTTCACTGGAGCTCCAAGGCTTTCGCACTACTGAACGCATTTTCACTCACCACTCTTCTTGTTCCTTCACTGAGGACAAGAGGTTTTGGTCTGCTTATGTGAAGCATCCATGGGTTTCAAAGCAAAAATATAAATCAAAAGAGAGAAACAGGAGGTGCTTCATCATGGATGTGACAAATTTGGCCCAACCACACTGGCTTCCTGTCAGGTGCGTGAGTAAGATTGTGGGAGATGTCGTTTGTCAAGGCATAGGAAAACCTGTGGATTTCTCTTCGGATACACATTGCTCAATAAGTGATCTTGTCTGTGCAGATAATTATATAAAAAGAGAAACAGGTTGCATTGAAGTGACATGGATGAACAACATCCACCACAATTTGAGTTTGACATTGCCAGTTTTGATGTTGGAGGTGGATAACATTAGAGAGTTTGAAGAGAAATATTCTTTCCTTGTTGATGCTTCTTCTTTCAAGTTGTCACCAGTTGTTTTGAGAATGCAAAATTCTGTGGTGATGCTGATTTATGACAACACAGTGGACAAGTATATGCTTGGCACAGAAGACACACGCCTCCAAATGCCAATCTCTGGATTCATTATTCAACACAGAAACAACAGAAAAGCTCATCCTGCTGACGTTGTATTCAATTGTACTGACACATTTATCTCTGTAAACTTTGTTTGCAATGACTTTGTTGACTGTCCAGACAGTGATACAGATGAATTGTACTGCAACTGCACAAAAGTGACACAGATATATCCAAAATACTTTGACAGATATGGGATGTGTGAACCTGTGATCAAAAAAGAATTCATAAAAAGCAATTTTGCATTGTTTACAAAATATGAATTGAAGGTGTCAGCAATTTCAGACTCATTTGAGTGCAAAGGAGAATCTACAGTTGATATTTCACTTGTTGGTGACCTATTTCCTGACTGCAGGTTGGCTGAAGATGAGGAAAATTTTGTTCAGCTTCTTGCACATGGAAACCCACAGAAATGTTCTGATCCAAGCAAAATTCCTTGTCTGGAAGGGTACCCCAGATGTTACAACATTTCCCTTGTTTGCTTGTACAGATTGGACATATTTGGAAAATTGGTACCTTGTAGAAATGGCAGGCATCTTGAGTCTTGCACACAATTTGAATGCAATGCAAGGTTTAAATGTCCACATTCTTACTGCATACCTTGGGATTATGTTTGCAATGGGAAAACAGACTGTCCACAACTTGAAGATGAAAGTCAAATGTGTAATTCTCTCCTCTGGTGCAAACATTTGTTCAGATGCAACAAAATTAAAACTTGTGTTCATGTTGCCAATGTCTGTGATGGACATCCAAATTGTCCACTTGAAGATGATGAAATATTTTGTCAATTGAAAGAAATAAATTGCCCCAATTCATGCCACTGCATGGCTTTGACTATTCTGTGTTCTGCTACAAGAGTTATGTTTAATTTGTTTTCATATCCTTATGTTTATGCCACTGTGCTTTCTTCAGGACTCAGCTCTTTTGATGTTTTGTCTGGGTTTCAGCAATTAAGTTTTCTAAATTTGAGAAACACCTCAGTGGGGTCAGTGTGCCATCAGGTTTTTGCACAAAAGTTAATCTTTCTGTCTGTTAATTTCAGTCCAGTTAAACTGTTGGAGAAGAAATGTTTTCCCCATCATCAACATTTGATAGTTCTTGATCTCAGCACCAACAAGATATACACTGTACAAATTAACTCTTTTGTTGGTCTTTTGAACTTGACTTTTCTGAATTTGTCACACAACTATCTCAGTGAACTTGGAACTGTTTTGCAAACCAATCAGTTTCTGAAAGTACTTTCGGTTCTTGGAAACGAATTGACTGTTAAAACAACCCATGGCCTCCAGAATCTGAACATTTTCAAGATGGAAACAGAGGAATACAGCATCTGCTGCATGCTACAAGATATTGCAGAATGTTCTGCACCACCCCCATGGTACGTTTCTTGTTCTCAACTGCTAATCAAACATGTTCATATCATCTTTATTCTGGCATCAATTTTGACAATTGGAACAACTCTCCTCACCTTCGGCGGTCACTCTTATTTGTACCAAAGTGGAAAGAGAAGTGAGAGAACGTATTTTCATCTTGTTGTTGTGTTTATGTGCACGAATAACTTTCTGTATGAAAGCTACTTAGTGGGTCTCTGGATAGCAAATGAGTATTTTGGAGCAGAACTTGTTGCTAATGAAGTGAAATGGAGAGCAAGTGGTGTTTGTTTTACTCTCTTTGGCATCATGTCACTTTTTTGTTTCACAGGCCCTTGTCTGGCATTTTATGTCTCATTGTCCAGATTTAAAGTCGTGAAATGTCCAATAAAAACAAAGTTCAAGCAACAGTCATTCTCCCAAAGGTGTATCATCTCGATATTTCTTGTCAGCTTTTTCTTTACTCTGATTTTCCTTGTCCTGTTTATCAGTTTTCACAAAATAGTGCCAGATGTGATGTGTTTTCCATTTCTTGATCCTGGCCATTCTGTTGCTGTTGTCAAAGTTCTCACATTTTTCACAACTTCATTTCAAGTTTGTTTGGCAAACTCAGGTGTGATTGCACATGTTCTGTTGTTTGTGGCTTTGAAGGATGCACAAGACATGATGGATATGCGTGGTCAATCAAACAAAGTGAGTGCTACAACAATTATTCAGTTGGTAGTTCTGAGCATGACAAATATTTGTTGCTGTGCAGCTGCAAATTCTGTGTATGTGGTGTCTCATTTCAAGGACAAATATTCCATTGAAATGGTTCAATTGACCATTTCAGTGTGTGATGCTGCAGGCATACTCATCACCAATTGTGTGTTTGTTGCCACAGCCAGTCGGAACTTTGTTAGAAAGTTGCATGGCACTTGATAAAAGCTCTCAAGTTCAAAAACAAATACTCTTTGTATATTTTCTTCTGGTGAAGAACTAGAGGAAGGCATTTCAGGTTATTCGTTGCGAACACGCAATTGACGTCTGACCCCATTTTTCGATTTTGGTGCAGGAAGGCAACGTAAATACAGCAAGTGAAAAAGTTGGATTGACGACAAACACCATCTGCTAAAAGTCCCTATTGCGTGTCCCAGCCCCAACGTGCTGCAACGACTCTCCACCTGCGTAAGGACCCCAGGCGTGGCCCGCCGGGGTGACCCTGGTCTGCGCGTGCCTCAACGAGGACCCTAATTGCATCAGCACCGCCCGGTAAGGCGTGAAATTAAAACACTGATCTGCTCAGACCCATCAACCCGAGATGAGGCTGAGCAGGGAAAACCTACACGGACTTCCTCTTCACTCCAGCATCGATGACGCAGATCATTGGTGTTGTGGTGACAATGGGTGGAGATATCCCAGGGTACGTTCAACGCGCAGGTCATGTGATCACTTTTTTCACTATTAATGGCCAGCCTTTATTCTGCCTTTGTTCGTCAGGTTTTGGATCGGGTTTTGCACCCTTCATCCGATGTCCTGCGTCAATCGTTTCTGCTTGACTGGTTAGTCTGTGCCACTTTGCTCCTGTACGTGAGTGAATGAGGAGGCATTATCCCTGGGCTCTCAGCTGGAACAAACGTCCACTGCCGCCGCGTTTACACCTCAAGAGACAGCAAAGTGTACGGACTTCCAAGCACTGGAAATATACGTGTGCTAATATGGTTCTGTAAATGCTGAAACAGGTTCAGGATCCAGGCAGCGGGGACCCAGTCCTGACACTGGAAAATAGAGAAAAGAGAAACGACTGCACCTTATCAAAAGCAAGCATTTTGTGCATTTTGTGCATTTTGTGACAAAGAGTTTTGTTCTTGGGTCAGGAGGGCTTTGCGGAAGGACGCACCGCGTGCCGCATCCTGTGTGAACCCGGCCTGAGGGAACAGGGAGCAGTGATTGGGGCGGGAGCCGCTCTGACACCGCGTTGACTCCGCCATTGTCCAGGATACAGAGAGAAACACACAGATCGATCTGACAAACAACAGGAACCTGTGTTGGGTTGCGCGTCCCTGTTCCCATCAGTGCGCGTGGAGTCAACGTTCGGCACGCCTCAAGGCCCACGGGTAGACCCAGGGTGGGGCCACGAACCCCTTCTGACCCAACCCCAAGATAAATGTTTTCCTCACCCTGATTATGTCCCGCAGGCGCAAAAAATATTTCATTCTTGAAATACTTTTCTGTTTTCAAAGTTGAAATGGCCCCCTGGGCTTGCCCGCGGTTGATGGTGGTTCAGCCCCTGGGAGCGGATTCCGTTTTGTGGCGCACAAACAGCTGCTTCTGGACGTGCTGCATGGGGGGTTCAGGGAGACCTGCATCTGTTGCAATTCGTGAATCTGGTGTTCTGTGTGTCGTGTTCGAAGTTGGATTCCAGCTTCAGAAACAGAGGTTTTTCTGAATCACTTTGTTTTTGCACAAATTTCGTGTGCGAAGCCCGACGCAAACTTCGTGAATCAGTTGGGTTTTTTTTTGCAGGCAGTTCGTGTGCGATACTTTTTTGTGTGATTCTAGCCCTTGCAATGGAATCCGCTCTGTGATATTTCCTGTGCTGTGCCTGATTCTAACTTCGTGATCCGTTTATTTTATCATTCTCCGCGTGCCAGGCCCAACTTCGTGAAGACATTTTGAAAGAAATCTGTCTTCATCATGTCATTGCAGGCATTCTGTTCCTCACAGTACCACAAATGTTGGAAATCTTTTCTCGGGCTTCTGGGTTGGACAAGGCCTGTGCCAACCAGAGCCCTCAAGCCCCCTTCAAACTGTCTTGCACAAACCGAGGGTTCAGCAGTGAGACCCTGAGATCCGCTGGTTCTTCGTGACCCATCGGAAGGGTTGAGTCTTCTCAGGTGTCCTGAGCGGCTCGAGTAGCGGATGAGTGAGGAGAAGCCATCACGGAGCTCGTGATCTGCAGACGAGGCAATCACGGAATTATTCAAATGGGTCCAACTTGATTTGGGCTGAGGGCTCCTCAGAGGGGTGGGGGGGCACAGACGCCAAACACGTGCTGCTGTGAAAAGAGTGGTGATCAGTCGAAGCAGTTGGTACGGACACTTTTAAATTGTTTCTTGGGTGCATTTTACGGAGGAAGAGATACGAGAAAGGCGACTTCAGTGTTCTGAGTGTGACGGAATTGAGTGTGTGTGTGTGTGTGTGTGTGTGTGTGTGTGTGTGTGTGTGTGTGTGTGTGTGAACAATAAATTTGGCTCGAAGCAGAAAGTTTTTGCGGAGTGAAGTGTCTATTATGTGTTATGTGCCCACTTGAAGAGTAAAGAACAATGTTTTGCTCGGACGATAATTGAATTTGTTCGGGAGCAAGATGTATCTTCGTGTCGACTCGTGTCGACTCGTGTGTCTCAGAAAGAAGCACCAATCTCAAGGTTCCTGCACCCATTCGTGTGCAGTGAGAGAACGTGCTGAAACTGCACGTTCTGCAGAAGTTTCAAACTTTTCAAGAAATGAAGCGGCCTGACGCTTTTTGCAAATGCAGCTTGAACTCAACACCCAGCAAGTTTTCAACACCCAGTCCCAGAAACCAACGAGGTCTAGACAACACACAAATGTTGTAGGCTCCTGTTTTTGAGAGGCGACACACCTCACTTTCACTGTCGAATGAACGACATCCCTCACGGCAAGCAAAAACACGTGTATCAAGCAACTCCTTGCGCATTTTTTGTGACAACTGAAAGTTTTCGTTCAGGACAACACCAAGAAAATTGCAGTTCAGGACCACCAGATAGACTGACACAAATGTTGCCTGAAAGGAAAAGGTTGTCCATGCACCAGACTCCTGGGATCGTCGCTGAAAGCGCCCGACTCTGTTATTGTCTGAAGCGAGAGACTCTCGACCGATTCACATCTGACAGTTTCCGGATTCATTGGAGCGTGAAAGTGAGACGGACGTGAACAGAGATGAGCCGTTCTGACGGTCAGCGCGCTCCGGGAGTGACCGGGGTCCAGTGGGGCGCAGAGGACACGATGATATTACAACTTCAAAGCAATGGAGATCAGGACTCGCTTCACACTGCGTGCGTCCAATTGGGCACACAGTCCCACAGTTTGTTGTGCACAATGGACACGAAAGGTGACAAAACACGCTTCATCCCTCGATGTCCGTTTGACACGACTACGACGAAGTTTATCCTCGAAAACAACCTACAGGAAAACAGGTTATTCGAAGCAGCTGGAGGGGAAGCTTGTTTTTCCTTTTCCCAGGCACGAACTTTTGACGTTGGCCAAAGAGAAGCAGTTGTCATTTGACGTCATCGACTGGAGGACACACCGAAACTAGTTTTTCCTTCACAGTACGTAGTTCTTTGACTCTGAGGATTCATTACCCAAGGCTGACAACCAGCAGAAATGCAGTTGTCATTCGACGCACCCAGTTAGAGGACACACATCTGGGGCCCTGGACGTGTTTTTCCTTTCTGCAAAGGACAAACCTTGTTGACCAGACCTTGCTCTGGAGATATCAATTGTTCTACAAGCCACGACCCAATTTGGTCCGTGTCCATCGTCCTGAAATTAAATTTTCTCCAGTTGACCTGGTTTGGAGACAACGCGGACCCACTGAACCCCAACCCACTGAACCCCAACCCACGCCCAGAGCGGCCGAGCCTCCACCTGACACTCAAAACAGTCTGATTCTTTGCCAAAATGTCGCTGACATTGACAGAGTATCAAGTTCGCTTTATGGTGCCGTGGGGCCAAACCCCCAGAGTCAATGTTCCCGAAGCTTCCCAGACCAATTGGGCCACCAGGTCCTCGAAACTGGAGCTCCCGCGGGCTCCGCATGAGTTTGAAGTCGTCAGCATCACCAGGAAGCCGTGTGAGTTGACACGTTGTAACTGAATACCTCCAGAGAGTCTCGACGCACGCTGAGGCGTCTTGTCATCCAATATTGATGTCTCATTATTCAGGGCCTGATGAAGTGAGATTCAGTGAATCTTTATCGCTGCTGAGTGGGTGAGAAATGTTGAGGTTTGCTTGCTTCTTGTGTTTGCCTGGTTTCATCGCAGGGATTTACAACGGGTTGGATTGTGCAGGTTTGCGCTCGGGCGCCAGGCACGTCACGTCACATCCTTTCTGGAAAGTGTGAGGTTCGTCTACGAATTCCCCACAAGACAAACAAAAAGGTTTGTACTTGTAAACAACGGCGCTCAACGTGGGTTTCAGTGCTATCGGAGGGGAAGCGGGGTCCGAAACGCTCTGCTGATGTTAAAAATTGCCTTGCACTCGTCATTGCTGTTTGGCATGACCGTTGAGGTGCTTTGTGGTGTCGGGTTCACATTGAGCTGCTGCGTGTCTGCGTCCTTTACGATCGGGAAATTCCAACAAAAGCAGGCACCAGCTTGAGGTCAGTGTCCTTTACGATGTATGTGTGTGTGTTTGTGCATGTGTGGGTGTGTGTGTGTGTGTGTGCGTGTGTGGGTTTGCCGAAGCACACACCTCCGCAGTGCTTGTCTGCCCTCAGCGTTTCATCACAAACTACTGAGAGGCTATTTCACCAAAGACGTGACGCACAACGCGTTCTGTATGAATCGCCTCATCACGATGCAGCCATTACCTTCCACATGAAACCCACGCACGGCGCACCCAGTGTGAACCAGGCGCGAACGAAGAAAAGCAACAGACGGCGGCACACATCTGCCACCGTCCCTCCTGAAGTCTAATGGCCATTGCGCGCTCGTTCTCAGAACCTATCAACAAGAACCAGGATTCTCCATCGGAACTGAAACGAACTCCAGAACTGCAAGGCCAGGTTCACACTGCACACCTGTGTCAACACATACAGGCTCAATCAATTCTGCATCACGGCGCCAGTTCACGTGAATGGGCGCTGAAACACCCAACCAGGCGGGTTCCAGCAAAGCCTCACAAACGTGCACTGGTCCTGTGTGGAAAGCGATGACACACGGAGGTCATGTTTTTGATTTCCGCTCGGCCATTGACTCCTGGTCCGGCACGCGATCCCCAGCACGACGCCTCCAGTGCAGCACCGACGTCAGTGACGTCATCAGAGCCACGCGCCAAGACCTGGAACCAATTAGAGAAGAAGACGGGACACGAAGTGGTCATTGAGAAGCTCAGAGGGACGCGATGCGCAGAACCGAGAACATTTACACTGCAGCGGAACCGGAGATGATGGGGAGGCAGGCGCGGAGTCAGAGATTGATCCTGGGAGGGACCCCCCGGAGTTCAGATCTACGTCCGTGGTCCAGGGGTCAAGCTTGTGGTGCGAGTCCACTCAAGACCCCATTCGCCAACAAAAACAAAATCCCAGAAACGTCAACTCCCAATTGAATCCTTGGGTTGGGTAGGCTCCTCGCCCCCTCCTTGAAAAGACTTGCAAAATTTCCCCTCATGCCATTATGTTGCACCAAGAGTCAGGTTGCCCATGAGAAAATCCCAGGTAGGACCTGGTCGCCCTCCCTCCACCACCTGGGACCCAGGTACGTGAAGGTCAAAGCAGGCCCCGCGTCTGGAGCCCGCACCGTGTCCGCTTCTGCCTCATACTGAGATGAGTCCACGGAGAGACCCACGATGTGTTCTCAGTGCAGAAGAGAGAATGGTCGTTTCGTGAGCAAACAACACGGAGCCAGCTGCTTCGTGTGTGTGCGAGAAGTGGCTTTTTTGACACGGAACATCTGTCAAGTGTCGCGCTGCGTGCATCACACGCATCCTTCGTGAAACAGCTGCATCTTCAGGTCTTCGTGGCGTGAAACCTCACGACATTCTACGACTTACCACTCTGGGACTCGTGTGTGTGTGTGTGTGTGTGTGTGTGTGTGTGTGTGTGTGTGCGCGCTCGTGTCTGTTTATTTTCTGGTACAAGCGTGCGAGGAGAAGGAGCCTCAGTCTCAACCAGCGTCAAAATCTTTTGAAGGGGAACTAAATTCTTGGGAGTTCGGGGGCTTGGGTCTTTTCGATGATGGCGGCAGAAAGAAGCTGACAAATGGCAACGTTCGGTGATGTACGCGTCAATTTTATGCACAATATCTGCGTGAAATTAGGCTTCAACGCTTATCTGTTGCAGGGACAGATTAAATTGGTAACCAGTGACGTCATTTCACAGCTTCTGATCTGTGAAGTAGTATTTGACATTTTGTGTGTGACAGCTGCAAGAAACTCAGCCAAATTCATCGAGTCGAAGACAAAAACTCACACGTGGCAGTAAAAGGTTTGAAGCCCGACAGAATTCTGCTCCAGTCTACCCACCATTCCCGCTGTTGTGGTGCTTCATTGTTGCACAACTAGGAGAGAGATACACACAGATAGACAGAGACAGAGCGATAGAGAGAGAGACGGTGACAAAGAGAGAGGGACAGAGACAGAATCTGAGAGCGTTTTCCAAACCTGTTCCACGGGTCAAACAGACACCCCCCTCCCATTCACCAGACCTACGATGACGTGCGCAGCTGCGTCTAACGTCAATTGGGCCAGAAATTAAAGAACCCAACGAGACACGATTAGATTCTACCTGATTCACCGATAAATCGCATCAATCTAGATGAACTGGATCTAAGCAGGCATGCAGGCTGCGACTTGAGGACTTTGAGGAAAATGAGACTCAAATTGGGCGGACGAGCTTCAAAGTGACGTCTGGCGGAGCGCGGACTACAGCCTGATCCTTCTTCACCTCGTTAGCCCTGTTGTCATGGCTGTCGTGTGGGAGAGCGTAAGGCTGAGGCAATAACCGGACCTGTCCCACTTCTTGTGCTCTCGTCCATCCCTCGCACAAAGGGTCGTTGTCTCAGTGATCCTGTTGTCATGGCTGTCGTGTGAGAGAGCGTAAGGCTGAGGCAATAACCGGACCTGTCCGACTTCTTTTGCTCTCGCCCGTTCCTCGCACAAAGGGCCGTTGTCTCAGTGATGACTATTCGCTCTGGATGTGCGGGGGATGATCCTGGGGATCGGGCAGGGCGGGTCAAGGTCCCCCAACACAAGTAAAAATTGTTTGCTCACTTTTCCTGAGCAACTGCGTCAAACCGCTGCTCTCACCAACCCCTGTATCAGCACTGGTCAGGTTCGCATTTGCAGGACGAATCACATGTGCATCGGGCCAGCGTTGACCCACATCATACACTGCGGACTGAGCAGCCATCAAGTGACAATGGAGACGGACAACAAGCGTCTGCATGTTTTATGAGAGATGTATGTGAGGACAATATTCTCTGGTGGCGGGAGCAGTGGCGCTGCGTACCAGCGCAAATCAACTGACGCTCCGACTTCCTATTGCGACGCAGCACTCTTTGATGTGTTCAAGGACACAACGCACGACGCGTCTCGTGTGAAACATGCCTCAAAGACAATTTCACAAACAACACGGCAATTTAGCTTTGTCACGATGTCTGGGGCTTTGTTATCTCTACAATCCCTAATCTCCATTGACGACAATGTAGAAAACTTGTTGTGCGCAGAAGTGTGGTGGAAAAGTTAGTTGTGCGCACACAGCAGGTTTTGTGTGGGTAGCAGCTTCGGACGCGGAGCTGTGCGCTGCGCTGACTGAGGCGCCTCGGTTCCGCCACTCGCCCAGAACTCGTGATCCGGGACAGCGTCGCCAAGATCTGCTGCAGAACCGACTCCACAACATCTGTGTGGGGTTTTGGAAATTTTGCACTGCTGGGGAAAAAGGGAATTACCTTTCTTTTTCAACGTTGGAGGAACACAGAAGTACCGGAAAACAAGAGGTTAGTTTTCCATTCCTGTCTGCCACTTTCGTCGGGGCTGATCATTGCGGCATTCGTCGCGCCAGTTTCGCACTTGGGATTTGCGTCCCAGTCCCAACTCGGGACACATGAAGCGTCAGCTGACTGGTGTCGGTGCGCAGAGTACATAACGTGCACGGAGCAAGCCTGCATGGGAAATTATCTGTTTTCTTTTCCACAAACCCTTTGCGACAGCGGTGTCAGTTCAGTTCACTCCAACGCGTCGGTCTCGATCGAGCCACGGACCACGAAAATTGACAACGACAACGCGTCTCACAGCAAAAAGTCGCGAGGGACGCACTGCCTGGTTGGGTTGAACTTTCTTGTCAGTTGAAAGGAAGAAAAGTGATTCTCTGAAGAAAAGCCAGGGTTGGATCCAGGGAGTCTCAAGCAGAAAAGCTGGTCCCGCCCCTCCTATGTCAAATGTGGTGTCCAGCTATTTTGTCTCGCAGAATCAAAGTTCCTTGTCACTCAAACAAGTTCAAAGTTTGCAGTTATCCCTCAATGCAGGCTTGAACCCAGTCAATCTATTTCGCATCACACCCCTTTGCAAGTGCAATGTTTGGCAATTTGGGAAACTTTGTTTCACACACGGCCGCCTATTTCGGCTCATGCGCCCACGGAAAATTGGCAACAGGGACATGGCTGTCGACCTGTCACATCACAGCTGTCAAAACGTCAACCGGACACAGAGTTGCTGGTGCCAAGGACAAAACTTGACAACTTTGTCATCCGGTTCGCGTTTTGTCGCCATGTGGCAACATACAGCGAAAGGTTTCCTGTGTTCCAAGCGACCAAGGGTGTATGTGCAGAACATTCTGGAGAGGTTCCTGGATGCGTTCTGGTATCTCCTGTCAATTGGTGCTTTGTCGAAAAACGTGTCACACAACACAACAAGCGTCCTTCCGAAATGGCTGCAAACATTCCACTTTGTACCAATGGAACAAATGCTGGTCTTCGGTGGAACGTTGGTCAGTTGGTCATTTTGTCAGGGCAACAAGCAAACATTGGGACAAGTGTGCAAAGTTCATGTCGCACAGTTGAATAAAATCTGGTTGCTGTTTGCTTGAAAATTACAAACTTGGCCCTTATTTGTTGTGATGTTCTTTTTTTGCAAGCGGTTTGGGACTCAAATCTCAATTGGAATCTGACGTTGCGAATCTCGCAAGATTCCCGCATCTTTACGGCTTCAAAGCAAATTTGATTTGCTCGTAAATTCCTGCAAATCTTCGTCGCTGCACACGCGAGATAGACACACTGAGATTACCTGTCGTGTAATGGGAAAACATCAGAGCGTGTTTGTGAGCAAGGCCTGAGTCTCACTGGAGGCGACCCACACCCACAGTGCAAGTTCCGACATATCGACGCAGCGTCCCTGACTTCACCGAGAACACACACGGTGAGATCAATTTCGTTTTGGCCAAAGCTGCATGACAGACATCAAAATGAGAGGTCAGAAAACGGTGAGACACTGCAAGCTTTTCACCCTGCACCTCAACTTCACGGGTGCTCGAGTCGTCCATTGCAAAGAAACTTTCGTTGTATCCAGCGTGCACTTTGTGTGATAACATTTTTGAAGGAGTTAAGATTGGCGTCCTTAGGATCTGACAAAGTTTACTTTGGGCGGGGCGATTATTTCCACACGGTGTGTCATAACGTCCCGTCGCAGAACAACCGGTTGTTCTCACTTCTGACCCCCGGTGTGCCTGGATCCGCTGCAGCGCGAGGCGTCGGTTCGGCTGTCAATACCGCGGCACCGCATGATGTATCGGGGGCAGAAGACGTGTTGGGAAAACAGCGCGAAGGTTAGAGCAGCGAACCTGAAACCCTGCCGCGCCGCCACAGCCGCAGCAGCGGGGGGGGGGGGACAAACCCTGCTGCACACTGGCTCTTACAGCCGAGGAGCCCTGAGCTGGGTTCACCCTGGGTGCGTCAGGCATTGTGTTTGTTTCGTGGCAAAGCGTCCAGTCACTCGGTCAATGGACGCGTGCCTTAGCTTCAACACGTGGGTCGCATTCTGAGTTCTTCAAGCGAGAAAGAAAACTTTCTTCCCCACCCCCACAAAAGTCTTCACCACACAAGGCAGCCTGCATGAGGTTTCCACTATGCAAAGGAAGTTGGCTTCACCTGTGTTTTCACAACAGAACGAGGATCCAGATCTGTCCGCCAGAGGGGGGTGCTGCAGACGCTTTGTCGCGATTCCGTTCAATAACAACACAGCGCTCCTGTGATTCTCGCACTTGTTCCAGACTTTCAATTAGAAGTCTCCGTCCCCGTGATAAAGGTCCGTATCATCAGAGTCTGGTATTGGAGACTGTGTGGTGGGAGCTCCATCAACGCGACACGCACGCAACACCGCTGATTACAGCCACTCCGCTCGAACTCACGAGGGGCAGGTAGGCAGGGGCTGAGGCTGCAGGCAAGTCCCTGCAGGGAGGAACAGTGCATCTCCAACAAAAGTTTTTCTCTTCTCCTGACAACCCCAATCCTGGAGCTTCCAGTGTTGCATACACTGGCGACGCGTCGTCAGTTTCTGGGCGGGCGTCAAATAATCTGTCATTTGGTTCCTTCAATGTTGAATGTTGACGCCGACGTGTGTGTGAGACCCTTTGGTGTTGACGCAACAACGGTGCGCGCTGTGGCCGGGACGGCGTCGTCTCCTCCCGCCTGGCTCCCCGAGACGCTCCGCTGATTGGAGGAGACTAGAAAGGAGCGGGAGCCTCTCACACCAATCAGCGGCGACACGAGGTTCACGAGGAGAGCTTCTCACGCGACCGACGTAGATTCTCGTAGATTCTCGCAGCAGACGTGGAGAGATGAGACTCAAGGGAGAAGTGCGCGGGGCGTGGCGAGGGCTGACAACCATCACGGGGAAAATGGTCCAAAGAACTCCGGCGAGTTTTGATCGAATGGGTTTGGTTTTGTTCAAACTTTCTTGGCCCAACATTTTGAAATGAATGAAACTTCGTGGAAGCAACCCGTCAGTTTCGTCCTGTTCATGTCAACGCTGGTTCAGCTTCAGGAAGCTTGTTTCGGTGTAAAGAGACAAGAGGAGTGCATGCGTATTGACGTGTGGGGAAAAAGTAAATGGGGGTCGTTTTTGAGGAAGGAAGGAAATCATCATGATGTAGGGAAGGCATTATGACGTAGGGAACACAACAAAATGTGAGTCTCTCGAGCAGATCCAGGGTAGGCCTGTAGGCCGCAAATTTGCCCTTAATTTAGTACCCAAGCCCCAAAGGCTCACAACAAGGGGGAGAAAATGGGACAAAAGGCCCAACGAGGACTGCGAAGCATTTGCAATGTGCCAATGATGATTTCAAGCAGGGGAGACTTTCTCGGGCGAGGCGTTGCACCTGGATCTGCTGGAGGCCAGAACAGGGGCAAAAGCACGTGAGCCAACCAAGATGGCTGACAAAACTGAACGACAAGGTTCATCGCGTGGTTGTGCTCACGTCCCGTAGGAAGCCGGAAGGTGCATCCTGTACTTGCGCTGACGAGAGAGAACGGGACGCGTGGAAAAACAGGAAAACAGGAAAGGGTGGAAGCAAAAACAGGGTTGAATTGTGACACCGCTCGCAGCAAGATGGCAGTGGCGAAAACAGTGGAGGCTCACGATGCTGGGTGCGTCAGGGTCAGCTCCAAGGGACCAACAGATGCGTGGAATCGCACATCACTGGAGGCTGCTGCGCTCACCGTGCGCCGAGAGGAGCGCTTATTGTAAGGACGTATGGCGGTAGGAAGAGTAAGAGGCATGAAACATGCATGTGTATGATTAAAACAAGATTGTTACAGATTATTACAAGTAAACATAACCGTATTTGCATCTGACTGATGCATATGAATATGTATCAGACTACCCACAAGTAAAGCTCAATGCAAAGTATAAAAGCCTGGATGTAAGGAAGCAGCTATAGGTCCAAGTGAGTACTCATGGTGCAGAGTACAATCTCCTCTGGTTGTGCTAACAGCTTGGTGCAAAACTCTGTCTATGGTTATCAGACCACTGCACCATACTCAGACTCTGTCACAGATGCGTGTGACAGCTGGACTTAACACAACGCCGTTTGTACTCACGGTACAGGATCTGTACTGAATTCACGGACCGGTTTCACACTTAAAGGGGCAGAACATTATTGGACACTGCACCCGCAGAGTGACCAGTGCAGGGACGCGTGACACATCCCGTATGAAACGGGCCAATTTCCATGCTTCTCGGGTGGGAATCAAAAGGCAATTTTCTCCATTGAAAACACAGACCTCATGTTCTCGTCCACGAGGGACGGAGGCTGTGCCATGGTTTATGCATTCATCACACAGTGCGAGGCGGCGCGACAGACACGAACAGCTGGGAGGCTCCATACTACTCATCTCAATACATGTATGGAACATACGCTTCACACAAAAGGCGTTGAAACTGCTGTTTGAGCTCTTTATGAACACGGTGAACAATTGATGCGTTTAATTGGACAACGTGAACTGAAATGAACTGCGAGATGCTGCAGAAACACAGCCTGACTGTCATTTCGTGCACAGACCCACTTTTGTGGGTGGAGTGGGGCGGGGCGGAGAGGTTTTCAAAATTTCTCACGTGACTGACAAAAAATGGCCTCTGTTTTTCAACACTGATTATCTCTCGGGATTGATTGGATTGAGGATCCTCCCCTGTGACTCCCCTCACAGTGCCTCCTCCAGGGCCGAGGGACCCCGACCCCCTCCGTGCACTCGGAAGCTGCAGGTCCTTGAGAGACAAGAGTTTACTCAACGCTCAAGAAAAGTTACGGCCTCCGCAGAGAAAACAAGCAAAAAAGCTGTTCAGGCTGATTGGGGTTCAGACCGCAGCGCCATCCTCGCAGTGAGAGGCGCTGTGTTTTGGTACCGAAGCTCCAACTGCGCCTCACCACAAACTCTGCTGGAATCCATGGGTCGATCGCGTCAATTTCATCAAAATCGGACCCCGCGTTTGTGTGATAAAGAGCCTGGGCCGCGTGGTCCGCTCCTCGACCACGCTCTGAAGACGCAACTGTGCATCGTGCTCTTGTTCTCCCCTGCGAGGACGGTGGACCGTCCAAACAGCCTCAGACATCGCGTCATCAGGGAAGTTGCGCTCTGTAGCCGGGGAGGGTTTCTTATCGCACACCGTCGTTCAGCGCGTGCTTCGGATCGGAGAGGCTCTGCCTTGCGTCCCCTGCACACGTCAATGAGACGGTTGGGCGTGCATCACGTGAACGTCAAGGTGAACGTAGACGCGTCTCTCTGAGCAACCAAAAACAATTGTGTTTGCGTTCACCGAACGGGAACAAGGTCGAACGTTTGAAGCACCCCCTGACGGAAAGTAAAACGCAGTTGCGCACAGACAGGTGTGCGGAATGCGTCGAAACATCGGAAGTTGAATCCAGCGTGAAGCGGGCGCAGCTGTCGGGGTTATCCGGGAAACGTAACCCCGATGTTACGAGTTGCCTAATTGGCCGCTGAGAAACGTGGCTCGAACCGCGCCGTTTGTTTTTACTGCGAGTGTGAAGAACAAGACCCACAGGCTCAGATACATCGCGCAGCGAGTTCTCACAACCGCTCCGGCCCAAGCATCTGGATGTATCGTTGGCACGGTCCCCTTTGATGGTTCACCTTGTCTTGTTTTGAGACGGAATTGCTAAGTGACCCGCGCGTTTCAAGACGCCGCGCAAGACGCACGTTGTCGACGTCAACCTGTTTTCAAATCCCGTTGAACACGTGACGTGAACTGCCCGAAAAACGGAACTGGAGCGACCTCTAGCGGGTGCACGAGGTGGGAGAGGATCTATCCATTGGAAAAAAAAAAGGTTTCTCCCAATTTTTGCGCTTGCACCTGACGTGTTGTCCCAAAGTGTTTTCCCCTCTCCTGTGTGCTCAGTTCTGGACCTCCAGAGAAGTCCCCTGAAAAAAGCAAACCAATTGTTTCGCGTGCAAATCCAGTGGAATCTAGCCGGAGCCACACCTCTGGATTATGGCAATCAACACCACGCTGTTGCCTCTGGTTCAGGTGATGGGAACTCCACTAGCATCCCGTCTGAGCTGCAGCGGATCTCGCTGTGAAGTGGGATTGGTCTGAAGTCTCGCTGACAGACAGAAGGGCCGTTTTGTGCCAACAAAGTACAAACAGATGTGCCGGGGCTTTGACCGAAGGTCACTCAAGCTACAGGGGCCAATTGTCTGAAGTTACAGATGAGAACAACAGGTTGTTGAAAAACAAGTCTGCAAAATAAAATCAGCCTGATATGAAGGGGAATAGACGCAAGTTGGGAGGGTCCAGGGTTCTCTTGTCTGACTGCCACGACTAACACCACAGAACGCAGTGTGACAAGCTTTGGAGAGCCAGCGTTGCCCAGTTCTGTCCAACACCGTTGACAACAATGCCTTTTGGCTGGACTGATCTCACTGTTGAGCGGAGCTGACAGGAGTTTTGAGTGTTTCTGCGTGGTAACGTCGGAATGTGCCACGGAAACACGTTGAGGGTTCAAGGCCTGCGACGAACCAATTTTGCGTCACTCGTGAAAGCTTCAATGTGTATGCCACGACAACATTTATCTCCCTTTGATGGTCGTATTTCCTCCAACTTCTGAACTGCCCCTGCTCAGCGAGAGTCGGTCGAGACTTTTGAGATGATTGCTGAGGCTCCATGGCTTCAATGTCCTACAAAATTGTGATTTGACAAGTCTTGATTTCCAACAAGATAAACATACAGAAGCCTGAAATTGTTAAGTTTGAAGTCCCCCTGGCAGAGATGGAGCAAGAACGCCGCAGAAGACACAAAAACATTTGGATCAAGTTGCACAAAATTAGCTATTTTGTCCCAGGGGGAGGAGCGCCCATTTCTTCTGAGACTCGTAGGGTGCGGCAGACAAAGTTTTGCGCAACAAACACAATCAAAGGTCGGTGGGTCTATGTCCGACAGGCAACCAGAGCCACGTCCAGGTCATTCACTGCACAAATCGGATCTTTCTTCCCGGAACTCGGAAAACCACACAAAGAGCGTATCCGGAGGAACCGACCCCGTGTTGCTCGTGTGTGTTGTGATAATCGGCTGTGTTGTTTTGCGATCGAGGCCCGGATCAACAGTACCACGTGGTCGCTTCACACTGGACGCGTCACGTGCTGCGCATCTCCACCATCCACAGGATTCCTCACCCGTGACTCAACCGGACACAGAATCTGGATTGGGGGACGGTCCGCGTCGTGGCAGCGTCCGATGCCCAGATTCAGAGGGTCGAGTTGGGGGTTCACTGCTCCAGGTCAAGTTGCCAGTGCAATCAACAAGTACAATGACAAAAGAAAAGTCACCTGTGGTGCAAGGGTATTGTTGGCCTGAAAATGGAGTTTTAGGTGAGCGGGGAGGACTGCTCCTTGGATCTGCTTGCCATAGAACTGTGCTTGAAGCCTCCCCAGTGTGAACCAGGCGTAGAGACCCGGCCGGGAACCAGGCCGTATCGCGCTCACCTGCTGCTGGCCTCAACACGGCAGAACAACCCCGATCGGGTCGCTGGAATCTGTGTCAGAGGCGGACCCCACTCACCAGGGGGGGGGCACTTCATCCCGCCATTGAGACAATGGAAATTCACCAGAAAAATTGGCGAATCTTGATGCAGATACAGGACCAGACACATGTCCACAACATGTATTCCTACCTTAGCACAAGGATGGTTTGTGTACCAAGCTTCCCTCATTCACGGAACCGAGATTCTATTTCTTGTCTTTTTTGGTACCAAGACAGACAAAAGTTTTCGGACCATGAGTCTTTGTGGAAAACACACACGTCATGAGTGGACCTGCGCTCGTGACACTACGACACACGAACAAGTGTCTCCGTCTCGTCTTCGCATACATCTTGACCCTGTTGACTTGACATCAACCGACCGAACACTGCCCTCTCAGTGTCACCTGGCTGTCCTTGCACCACATCTTGAGGTGATTGCTCGCTAAAGCCGTGGATGTCCTTGTCGGGATCATTGAGCCCAATATTTGCGTTTGAGAACCACTTCCTGTGATTTGAGATCGGCTTCCTCTGAGCACAGGGGAATGACCGGACCTGACAGATCAGGTCCTGCCTGCACAAGGTCCGCAGAAATTTGCCTTCAGGCTGGGTTCACGCAGGGTGCGTCAAGAATGCGTTGCAGTCCGTGATTAGCAGAGAGGCAATGCCCAAAATTTTTGGTAGCAGTGGCTGATCCCAGTCCAGCCTGGAAAGTCCAAATACTCGGAGGCTTTTATTGTGGGCTCGAGTACTGTCTGCGTTGCCAGGACTCACAAACGTACACAGAAAGACCACGCAAAACCTGTCTGAATGATTGCTTCAACAGGAGGGAAATTCAAACCTGGAGTTATGTTGAGGGCGACTCCTTGACTTGTTCGGGCTCATGGACGTGTGGAAAGACAACCCGTGACAGTCGCTGCGTTGACGAAGGCTGACGTCTCAAACAACAAAATTCACGGGAAGAAGATTCTGCTGTAAAAATCCGTGCAAAACGTCAGAAATTGAGCGAGGCCGGTTGGTTTTCTCCCTGGAGCTCAGACGGACAGTGCGCGGCTTTACTCCAGTGGTTCCCTTTTCATCCAGGTCAATTTCCTTCAGTTTCCGTGTCTGGTGGTTCGGAATCCAGAAACGTCAGCTGCAGGCGCCGAGCACCGGAAGTCACGTGACGCGTCACCTGCAGAATCCGGAAGTGACGTGCGTTGTGACCAGCCGATTTCAAACGGAGTCAAAACTCCCTTTGGCTGACGCGGGCTCTGAACGTGTGTGAAGAGACTGGATAACCAGTTGGATAAAAGGTCGGATTCCAAGAGGGAATTTGCGTACGTCACACTGGGAAATTTCTCCTGGCTCAGACTTCTGGCCATATTTGATAAGAAGCTGCGGCAAGTTACCCTCATTTGCTGTGGCTCGTGCATCACTGGGACGAGATTTTGTTCTGAGGTAAGGGGGGGGGGGGGGCTAACCTGCGGGAACAATTGAACAAGTATCACCAAACGGGGGAAAAAAAAGGGGAAGTAAGAAGGCTTGGGGCCCGGCCTCTCCTGCATCTCCTGGAGGTATTGACCAGAAAATCCATGGGTCTTTCCCAGAGAACTGACTTTTGTCTGCGCCGCTTTCGCACGAACTGCTGACACCTGCATCCAGATCCTCCACTCGCCACCTTGTGCTATTTCTCGTGCGAAGTTCAGCACACTTCACTTCTGTTCTACATATCTTTGAAAGAAGAACAGTTTCCCCAATTAGCACAAGAAGCGATCACTGCGGAACGGGAGACTTTGAGGCGGTGGTACCCTGCCCACTCATTGTGACATCAAAGAGAATCAGGTGGAACAAAGGACACAGAGATCTGATCACAGTGATTAATTTTGCAGCCAGCGGGGGTCAAGCTCCTCGGGGCCAGGTCGCAACAACAGACCTTCTCTGGAAGGTGCACAAATGGCGGGATGGTGGGTATTTGATTGAGGAGACAGGGGACCTACTCTTCGGGTTCCATTCCAAGGGTCAGATGAGGCAGAATGACTCCGCCTCCACAGGTTTAAATCCGTTCTTGTTCTGCACCGCTACTTCATTTCCTTTGGCAACGGAAAAAATATGAGGTGGAGCATGTGGTACTCTTCCGCTGAATTGGTTCCCTGCGGAAAACGAGAGACGCGTTTCACAACGGCGAACACTGATTGTGCTGTTCCGGCCAATACCTGCGCCACAACGCTTTTGTGATGAGGGTAATTTCCGCCGCCATCTGCAATTCTGCCCCATGTGCAAAAAGGCTTTCTGGATTGGTGAAGAGGGACGGGACCCGGGGGGGGCGGCCGCCCCCCCCCCCCGAAACAAAAACGGGCAGGGG
>JAAUXT010142231.1_pt1 | contig 31814 bp, 27 predicted proteins | sample 7278171 | NCBI WGS metagenome assembly JAAUXT01 (sample SAMN14350112, study PRJNA611818) | marine sediment metagenome | isolation source: surface marine sediment (1.8m) | place: French Polynesia: Moorea | collected 2018-08
CAGACAGACAGACAGACAGACAGACAGACAGAGACAGACAGACAGACAGACAGACAGACAGACAGACAGACAGACAGACAGACAGACAGACAGACAGACAGACAGACAGATACACACACACACACACACACACACACACACACACACACACACACACACACACAGAGAGGACGAACGGGGTGTTCGTACTTCACGCAAATTTCTTCGTGCGCGTCTTTTTTTCCCGATTCGCAGCACGAACACGGAAATATTCTTCAATGCTGCTCATGAAAAGAACTTCCCACTCACAACCCCATCAACACTCGAGCTCTCGCAGTTCCACCGATCGATACATTCACCTAATTTCTCACATGCAAAAGTAATTTCACAGGTATGCGCACAATCGCTTTCCCTCGAGTTCTCATATTGTTCCGCGAAACCAATCCATAAATATTTTCTCCAACTTTCAAGGCTAATCTGGGCTTTTTTCTGCAAGTTAGTCGGTCACAATTCAATTTCTTCTCAACAAGAATTGTACAGATGTGGATGTGCTGTGCACTTTTTGCACGAATACGTTTCCAAACAATCTCGAAGAGTCAATCTTCAACAAACAACCCTGAATGAACGAGGACAGACAGACAAGTTCCAGGGAAAGTGTCGTTCCATTGCGAAGCCAAGAGGTACCGACCGACGTCAACCTACGCTTGTCGGTGCGTCGTCCACGAAGAATATGGAATTCCCTTTCACACACACCCCCATCCCAAAAATACGCACTTGTCACGACTCCACCTTCCACAGAACACAGCGCCGCAGATCGAGTACTCACACGAGGCTGTTGACGCTGACGTAGTGTACCATCTGCTTGAAGGGCGGCAGCTCTGCACGCGCTCCGCACGGGCACACCATCTGCAACGACACACGTGCACAACGTGAAACAATGTAGCCAGCCAGACGTCGATCGGTACCGCGGACAAATAATTTGACTCACAAAATGCAGCAACGAATACGAAGGCTTTTGCTGACGTTCAACCATGAAAACACCTGGAGAAAGACTGCCATATCAACCCTAGCTCATCCGCATCAATTTGCCTACTAGCCACTCTCCCCAGATAGTCGGGTCGTTTGTCGCACAAGTTCACGCTTTGGAACGAGTCGGACAAAGCGGCAAAGAATAGGATTCTGCGCGACGCGAAATCTGAGCTCGATAAGGCATCAGTGGTGCCCTGTGTATCTCTGATGGGCGATGGTGGGGTTGAAAAAGGCGTGGTGGTCACGATATGTTGCGACACAAGAGACTGCGCAACGTGCTCGTCAAACGGACCCGATAATGATCGACTCTTTGCATTTCCAATGAACTGCGCGGAGAACTGATCTGAAGAACACAACGCACGACACAGATTCCGGCTGTGTGGTTGCATGACACGGCGCTGCTTCGAATTCGTGCTGACGCAGGCCTTGGCGGCTCGCTCGTAAGGGCGTAGATTCCGGGTTGACAACTTTGACAAAAAGTTCAACAAAAGGATGCGCAGAGGCTGGATCCTCGTTGGTGAAATGAGAGGGAAGAGGGAGACGGGAGGAAAGGTGGACACATGCAACATCGCATTTCAGGGAGTGGTCCAAACCAAACGATCTGGCCAGTCAGGATTCTACGTGACTCGGATCTCTTTCTCGCCGCTCGTTAGAAATTACGCTCAATTTCCTTCCTCGCGTTGCTACAGGAGGGTGGGGTGCGGCACTACTCCAAACATTGACATTTCCAACCGAATTAGGACCGTTTCCAGGTTGAGTTGGATAATCATTACGCGCGTGCGCGCTGCGCTGCGTGCACGCGTGCGTTCTGCACGTCAACGCTGATTCAGAAACACACGCATTTGATTGGATTTCTTCTTCCAAACAATAAATCTTGAGCTACTTGTAAAAAAATCAATGATAATACATGATCGCTCGCGCAAGTAATAATTTTCCTTGTTCCACGGTCTTCCATGGTCGATAGACTGGGCGTGAAAACAATTGATTTTGAGTCACTTGATGAAAAAGTGCGATGTGATCGTTTTACCAATCATACAGCGATGTGCAACAAAATTAATATTGCTGTCTGTTGAATCACAGCCAATTTTTTGCCCATTAGACGCCAACCTTTTCTCCCGCACACTGCACACAGTGGCTTCACCAGGAAAACGACAGCTTGCACAATGTGGTGGAGAGCCAGACACGGAACTTTCTTTTGAAGATGATAACATTGATGGCCATAACATTAACCTGGTATGTAACATCTGTTCCCGTGGGTTGGGCACTTTGTTCAGGCGATCAGTGCAGTCGACTCGGGTAAACGCTTCCATTGTCCCTTGGATTGTCTCGGATTTAGGCGCAAATAGCCTGTTACGTTGGAACTGATTTTATCTTCTCACCTCCTCCATATGTTCCACTGGATCAAAGGACAGAACCTTTCCAATTGTGGTCTCTTTTGTCAGCAACAATCCTTACCTGTTCAAACACGTGAAGAGCGAACTTCTGGTGCGAGATGCAGTGAGCGGCGCTGCAGTGATCTTCGTTCTCCTTGTTCGCGATGTGGAAGTGAATCCGCGTCAAAATGTTCTCCTGCAGAAAAAGAAAGAAGAGTTGATGTGTCAGCAGTATCGTCTTTGTGTGAACCGTTTTGAACGAGAGAAGTGGGCTGAAATTGCCAAGAAAGACAAGCGGAAACCAGAACATTTCGGCATGCATGTGCACACCTCCATACATGGCAAGACTCCAAGTTTTAAAGAAGAAAATTAAGCGCACATTAGAAAAGTGTCATCGCTGTTCCCGGGAAGAGTGATGGATTAGGTTGACCCAGTGCACAGGAACAACTGCCTTTTTTCGCACCTTTAATCACCAGGTGAATCACTGAAACCCTGGGGTCAACACCTCTGCACCCTTTTAGCAGCGCGAGTTCACCTTCTCCCCACGAAGGTCGTGCGACTAATTAAAATGCACCGATGAACATTGGAGGAATCAAAGGAGAACAGATCGCACAACACGAGCCAAGGAGACAACCTGAACAACTCTGCTGGAAGCTACGACACCGAAACGAACTGAGTCACTGAGACAAACATCTTTGGGTGAACACATTGTATTCACACCAAAAGCGGCAAGCTGTCAAGTATATTCTGAATATTCAGGTCACAGCAAGTAAGAACAATGACCAGACAAAGCAGATTGACCACGGAACAGAATTAATGTTCCAACTCGAGCAGCGACAACTGCCTCATTCAGAGAATGTCATTTACCAGGGTGGGCGTCGTAAAACAAGAAACACCTCCGCTCCGGGCAAAACGTCCTTTTGGGGTCATTCCTCACACGCACAGGAACAACACAGCCTCATTCACGACACCTTTTAATTCGAATAGATTTTTATTACTTCCAGGTTGATGGGCTCACGAGCAGTTCCTCCCTGTGTCCCAGACAATGGGTTTTGTTCTGCGAGGTTTTCTTCGAGGCGAAATGACCTGTGACGAGAGAGGCTGATTGATGCACGCGTATCGCCATGGCAACCGACCTGAGATTCTCAATCAACAGGAAGTTTCCCTTCAGTTCGACGAAAGCGCTGGTTGAGGAAATTTTCAAAACCCTCAATTAGTTTTGAACACGGTTTATCAGACTTGAGAAGAAAATCTCCCGTACTACACGAGTGCACACCGGACGATGGTTGAACCGCGGGGGTCGCTAGTGTCAGAAGAGCGCATTGATGACACACCTGTCATCTGCACAGCCAGTTTCTCGGTGAGCCACAGAAATCTAGACGGAACAACAAACGTCGTCGGTTTCACAAACTCAGCAGAAAACTACGTGTTTTTTTTTACCCAGCTTCTGGTGACAAGTGCCGTTTTCCAACAGACAGTCGCTGGTTCATCCAAAAACACAATTTCATCAAACAGTTTTTGTGACAACCGACTCACAAATGATTACAAATCGTTGTTTGTGCAATTCGACAGAATAATTCATTTTTGTTGCGTCCTCGAGGGAATTTGTCACCAATGGTTCAGTCACTATGACTCCATCCCCGCTGATCGGTGACCCACAACGGAAGTTCTGTCGCATCCACTCTATTGAAGCACCGGTCGGTGGAGCTCAGGTGTTGTAATGGCTGCAGAACCCAATCCGGACGAACAGCGGCCAGGCACGACAAAGAGGCGCGGAGAGCGTGAAGGAGGGTCATTAATCGTGCCTACCTTCCGTGCACGTCTGCCGTAACCACACAGCGCGTCTGCACTGGCACAAATAAACCTTAAATTTCACTTTTTCCCTCTCCGTGAATTTGCGGTGAGTTGCATACACTCCGGCGTGCTGTGCAAATCATCAAAGAACGAGACGCGAAAGGACAACTTTTTGTCGACAGCTTTCATTGTTCAAAATGAAATGAAACCTGCAGGCGCCAAATATGGTCAATAAATCTTCCAAGAAAGCAGGGAAATTCTGAAGCTTGCGCCTGAATAGTTCGCTTGCCACTGTGGAACCTTCAAATGCAGACTGAAAGGGGGAATTCCAACAAGCAGATCTCAATTAATTTTCGACCTTGACGATGTTCATTACAGTTTAATTACAAACCAAAGTCTTTCAAAAATCTGAAAAACTGGCTTTGTGCAGGCAAACCACAGAATTCGAGTGCTAACATGCCCACTTCAGATCAAAGTCAATGTGGTGTATTGATATCTGGATTCTCGCAGCTTATCGATCGTGAACGAGAGGTATTTTCCTGCACGAGAAAATCGTTTCACCAGGTTCTCACAATTCAGCTGCAACAATGTTATCTTGACTGCATGTTTTTGCATTTCGATCCGTTTGCACGACGTTGTTTTCAAACAAAGCCAAATTCAGTGGCTCAGGTAAGTGTTTCGCGGTCGGACTCTCAAGTCAGGTTTCTACCCCAAGCAATTCTGACACACCAGAGGAAGAACGGCCGAAAAAAAGCTCGCGTATCTACCAATGCCAGAGCTCATTCCTGTCGTACTTGCTTCAACGTATCTTGTCAAACAAAATATTTGTTGGCAAATGAGTTGGGATCTTGCTCATTGCGACAAGGAGGTGAGATGTTTTCGCTGAATGTGTCAGCACCGCTAAAAAGGGTGTAATATTTCCAAGGTGACTCCATCCACTTGCCGTCTCAACACCCAAAATTACCCCACGAAAGATACGAGATCCTCGAACTTTTTTCTGCGCGTCTCGCACCTTCCCTCTCCTTGCAACTCTGAGCTCATGACTCTTTTTTGAATGGGATCTCCGCAGTTTGATGGAGCTTTTCATGCAGGAAGTGTGGAATTTCAGAACTGGGTCAAGGCACCAGATGCACGGTGAGCGCCATGCTGATCCTTCCCTGGAAATCGCAACAAGGCATTCAGTCCCATCATACCAACTTTATCTTGACACATGCCACTCACCTCGCCAAGAACCTGCTATTCTACCCATGTTTCCACACGCAATTAAACAAGAAATTAACATTCACCAGTCGTAACGCAAACGCTGATGGAGACATTCGTAGTTCATCAACTTGGTGGCCCATTCTACGTGATGTTTTTGGCAACACTTCTTTCTTTGGAACAAGACGTTGGAAACCCAACACAACTTCATAGCAAAAGCCAAATAATACTCAATTTAACATTCAACATTGCCAAATAGACACTGCAAGACCTGCATCTCAAATTCATGACTGTTTGCCTTTGTCCAACCAAGAGAAGACGCGGCCAACAGAGCACTCCCAGAATTTATGGCTGCTACAATCTGTATTTGAGCGAGTAAATTTGCTTGGCACGGATTTGCAAACCATTCGACGTTTGTGCAAATTATTAGTTATTGTCCAGACGAAACGAGGCAATGATTTGTAAACACAGTTTATACGTTCGCTCCTGTTTGTCCGCATGAAAATCAATGGATGTAAAACACTGCAACAAAAACTATTTGATTTGTCCCAAAACTAAAATTGATGGACATCTCTCCAACAACTTTTGTTGCTTGCAAGCGTTTTGACGACATGCACAATGGTGACCATTGCTGATCACCAAGAGCTCAAATCCGTGGACCGCACAACAAAGTGAACGAACTGTATCTCCAACTATGAATCTCTCTCTTTCCGTAATGTCTTTCCTCATGCGATGAGGGCGGAAATCTTGGCACAGGGCACTGGGCTTCAATTGGCCAGCTTGAAAATGGAAACCTTTGTGATCGGAGTAGGTCTGAGGCATACGTATTGCTTTCTTTTTCTGTGGCACTGACACCGTCCCACCAAAAGACGTTGAAGGAACTTGCACCAAGTACACCTTGTCTGGTACTGCACACACAGAGCAAATCTGGCAACAAATCGTGGTACCCAGCAGCCCACAACGCACTGCTCACTCAGTTTTGGATCTTCTGAGCGCGAAAAAAGAAAAATGTGTCATCAAAACGAGACCAAATGGAAAAGGCCGAATTTGCGATTCATAAGTCGTGACACGATGCTACGCGACGATCAGTGCTCCACAATCGATGACTTGCGGGCAGAATTCACTCAGTGAGCTAATGTCTTCGAAAACAAAATTTGGCACACAGAACACACTTCACGCTTTGATAAGATGTTTATGCATTTGTCGCACCACTTCTGGATCGTAAATACCAAACTACAAACACACGAGTACCTGGTGCCTGTGCGCGCATGGTGTGTGTGTGTGTGTGTGTGTGTGTGTGTGTGTGTGTGTGTGTGTGTGTGCGTGCGCGCGCGCGCGTGTGAGCGTGCTGATGCTTCAGATCTGTCGTGGACATTCACAACAAAAGCCTCAATGCTGGCTCGTGAGTTTCATCTTCTCAAAAGTGTCATCCGCGTCAAACAGGAAGAATTCCGACGTTTGTTCTCTGGGCGCAGGCTTTCAGAACACCAGTTTCCATCCAACCCCCAAAACACAGCAAACACAAAGACCACCCTAATTGGGACAACCTTCCTGGTCGAAGAAAAGGAAGGAGAAAGTACAGGCATTTTTCTTACCAAATAAGTTCAAGGGCCACAGATAACGATGCTCCCTGCTGAGGTCTCACCTTTCTGTGCAGGTTCAGCAGTTATTGTCCAGGTTGGTCTTGGAATTGGGAGCAATGGGGCGAACAAAATAGCGTTCACCTGTGTTTACGATAAACGCAAGACCAGAAGATTTGGTCTGTCGTTGAACGAACGGTATTTGTTGCAGATTTCTTCGGATAAAATCCTCGAATCTTTGAAGTCAGATTGCAATTGCCGTTCATTCTGTTGAATCGTCCTTGTCCAGGAGAAAGATCAAAGAACCACCCATCCGACTGCCAAATACAGATGCAGCGGAATCGTCTCCACTCGTATTTGGCCGTGTGAATTCAAAGTGCACAAGAATTTTGTTCGCATACGTACAGGTTCCGTTGCCAGAAGATAGACACCAAATTGTAAACAACTATTTGGCCCTGAGAGCAGCCAAAAAAAGTTGAGGAACACACAAGCATTGGCCAAAATTACATTGCTAACATATCTGAAGCACAAAGGACAACACTATTCAAAGCATTTTTAAAATATCGAAAGTGGTGAGAGAAAAATGAACCTCCACATTCTTTGTACTGTATCTTTTGGAAATCAAGCACAGAGAAATTGAATGAGATGCTATTCCGCCATTGTTCAGTGTCCACGTCCTCAAAGTGAACAGTGCAACCGCAAAAACTTTAATAATTGTGCCCCCTTCTGACATCAAATCTTGCTTCGAAAACGTTTCTGTTTCAAAAAGGGACAATGTTTGATCACCCGGTGATTATCGTTTGACCTTGACAAAACAGTTCTTGACCTCGGATTCCGAATCTGGAAACTTTGTCCTCGCGTGACGGAATGGAAACCACAGGCATGACAACCATGAGAGAAACGTTGGCAACTTCGAAAAGCCACATTGACAAATTTCTTTGAGCCAAACACGTGTTTGTCAGTGAAAATTAGTTTTGTTCAGTGAGCCGCATTTTTGTGGCTACATTCCTCTGGCGAAGCTGGATTGCTGCACCGCCACAGACTGGCTGCAGGTGAAACTGATCCACCGGATTCGCCACCACAAAGATGTCCAGGGTCGAGACGCTCAGGATTCAAACAAGATGAACACCAAAGTGACATGTCCTGCCACTTTTGTGTGCGTCTGCGGCAAACTGCCCGTTTTCTTGACTTTTTGGTTTTGTCACAACTTTCAAGAGCGTTTGGCCCCAAGGAAATCATTTCTGCAATTCAGCACAAAAATGCCGGTCTCAAGTTCTCGGTTTGATTTGTGCGAAGACGGCGCAGGTAACTCACACAACTGGGAGATCCCGACCCATCAGTTCTCTTCTCTCAAACGTACGGCTTGGTGCGAGTTCCATATGTTTTGTGGATCTCTTTCTTTGCCCTTTTTTGCACTCTATTCTTCAGTTTTGGCGGGAGAATGTCTCACACCATATTTCTATGTGATCTATTTGCATTCCATTCATAAGCTAGACAAACCACAGGAATTTAGAAACCGTGCGAGATGCTTCGCTCGTAGTAATGTACGACTAACAAGGTGTGAGAACAATCAAGTTAGGCGCGTCCACATTCATTTTCCTTGAGAGCCCCTTTCCCCAAACGGTACAACGATATGAATTGAAAATCCCAAGCGAATGACATCTCCAGGGACCTGCCTTACAAGCAAACAGGAGAGAATTTCTTTCAGGCTTTCACTCCTCCTCTTCAAACAAAAAGGTTCACTGATAAAACCAAACTGCTTCAGGAAAGACCACACCTTCATCAGATCGATGACAACCTAGTTCTCGAACTCGGACATCCCCAGCTGGAGTGATTGAAACAACATGCGTTTTTATTGTCAATCTGCTTTCTTGTTGTATTCAATCAGTGACCTGAAAATCCGAGCGAATTCAGGGAGTCTACAGAAACTGACTGAAAGAGGATAACTACAGGGAGGACGATTTTGTCTCAAAGAGATGCATGGTCACACGAACGAACTTCAAGTGCGTGGTTCGTCCACCCGAATTTTTTGCTGCTCTTCATCAACACGATGTCTGAGCGTTGCACACGAGCGGAAAATTCTGAAGCCAATTTGACTTCAACACGATACTCACGAAGCACTCGGCGGCGTCGTCCATGTGTCCGATCTGGAAGCGGTGCTGATCTGCGAACGACTTGGCGAGCGCCTTGCGCAGCGCTGTGGGAGGGAGACACGCCTGGTCGCTGTACTGGAACTGCGTGAAGATCACCTGCAACCACAAAACACAGGCCAAGTTGAAAACGGTGCAATTGTTGTGTTGCTGTCTCGTTCATTCGTCCAGCCAGAAAAGCACTTTCGCTGACGTAGCACACACTTGAATACGAAACCAAATTTGCTTCTCCAATGAAATAAACTTGTCTGAAGAGCCAAACTTCTCAAAGATAGGCATATGTTTGTGGATATTCTCCAATTCAAGACTGAACTAACACCGTTTTGTTTGCTCCTGAAGTTCATGGTATTTCACTGCGACACATCCCTTGAGACGCAAGTACAGCCCCCTTCACTCTGTCACCGAACCACCCCCAGAAACTGTTCCAATTCCCACTTTGTACTGCTGCTGGCGCTTTGCTTCGACCTGTCAGATGATTACACAGACCCTGCGTGTGATTGCAGCAGAAACGGGTGCTCACTGTTGTACCGAACAATCTCTCGTATCTCGAGTTGCTCTCATCAACACGAGCTTTACACGTCGTCTTCTCTTCAGAATGATTAACCTCCTACTGATCTATCTCAACTTGTCTGATCCATAATTGCAGCCTGTGTGTATTTTGTGCACAAGATGACAATCGTGTCTCACGTCTCACTGATCAGAATTGGCTTGGTCGCTTTCAACGTGCCGACGCGTTGCGTCGAAACGAGCAGTTTCCCATTCTTACCTCTTGCGTCATTTAATAAACTACCTGTCATCCGATACGTTCAGTTGCCGGCTTGAGAATGGATCTTTCGCTCCAGTTCCTTTCGTGGAAATAATTGTGTTACTTTGAAGAAAATCACCGTCTTTCAATCATTTGGCTCGAGTTTATGTGCTCGGCTGGGTTTCCCCGGGGCAGCGGTATTCTTGATTACAAACTGATCTGAATTATTATTGCTGCTCGGATTGAATGACGCGTTGTGTGGCTCAACCCAAATTGGGGCAAATTCAAGCCAATGTGAGCGGAACTTGAACCAGTTTCTGTTCCTTGTTCTGCGGATCTTCCAGGAAGAGGGGTTTTGTTCCAGTCTTTTCCACACTTCCAATGGCCTTCCGAAACAGGAGCACTGATTTGCGAAAGAGAAAGGGTGCACGCTTGACACAAGGAACTGTACAATTTGGAAATTGGCCAAAAATGAAATCGTTCCTTGTGGGGTTTTTCGAGATGAGTCACGTTTGGAACTTTTTAATGTCTGGTGGGGTTGCGCTGCGTGTTGCCCCTCGGGGTGGCCCCCACCTCACCTCACCTGGAAAATTAATGTATCCGCGCGACACGTACGAACGGCCCCACGCCTCACATGCACGCGCACCACACGAACACGTGTGATTCATACCGCTGCAGGTCAGAGAAAAGGTGATTTCGGCTTCCAATGTTCTGTTTCAAGCCACCTCAAGTGTAAATCAAAAATCAAGCTTCCACAAAGCACACTGAACACGTTCATAAAAAGAACAAAGAAAATTGAGTTGCATTTCCAGTAAAAGAAACACTCTAATATCGTCCTTAATTTCTGGGTGGCAAAAATTTCGGAGACAAACAAGTACAGGTATAACGTACGAGTCATTTTCTTCAAACAGGCGCCACCCTGAATCCAGTCACTCAGCGCAGCAATTTGCCCAGACAGTCAGTTCAATCGGCCCTGTTTCAATCTCAGATCAAGTTCGCTGGCAATTCAACACCCTGCCATCCACAAAAAGCTCACAAAGTATCCAAACACGTGCGAGAAGAGCTTGCTTACTCTTGTGACCCCTCTCAATTCCGTCTTTTCATCATGGCTCAATTAGTTTGCATTCTCGAATGACCAAACACGGATTGAACTTTTGGACTTCTCCACCACAATGTATTGAACGTGCTGAACAAGGCATTCTGCTGCTTGCTCTGCTCGTCATTCATCGACTCAGAAGTTGCTACTCGCATGCAATAACTCAGCATTGAATTGCTCAGGTGCAAGTGATATTCTCCTTTCTGCGGATGGAGGTCAAACCGGCTGACCCGGGTCTGAGAAAGAAACGACCCGAGAACTGCTCAGTCTTCTCTGAAAACTGCTCTGTCTTCGCTTCTGATATCAGAATTTTTCAAAACGTTGTGGCACGGGAAGTCATTCTGTGATGGTTGGCAGTCGCCAACACTTTTTGACCAACGTTTTGAAACTTTTTACTGGATTTTCCGCTCAGAAGCAAGAAACGAGTTGTTGCTTTGGCTCAGGTGTGAGGCGAAAATTCCCCTCACATGTCTGTCCATCGCAAGCCATCCCGCAAGTCAGCAGCTTGCAGTCACGAATCTCAATTGCTTGCGTGATGCAACTACAGCGAAATTAAAAACGACAACATCTCTCTGCAACATTCGATTCAGCCCTCATCAGGGAAGCCAGTTGGCGAAGGGATTTCTGCAGCACAAGTGCCCACGGCGCCGTTGCCACTCACTTCCGCAGGGCTCATCCAACAAAACCTCCAACGACGCAGATGGATACTCAATGTTACGTGAACAAACTACAACGGACCGCGTGAAGGCAGGAAAGGTTAACCAAACACGACGTTTTCTGTTCAGAGTTGATCCTGATGAGTCTTTTTCTTTCACAGAAATGAGTTCTCCTGGACGTGAGTCAAAACAAACTTTGCGAAATACTGAACGGTCATCAAGTCCATTGAGGTAATGCGTACTGAAGTATGTTTTGGTACGCAAAATACTGCACTGGGCCATCTGCTCCTGTTCGGCCCATCTGTATAGAGTACGCGATTTCACATCCGAACGACCCAACAAAAGCAACACAGCTGAAGTTGAACTCAACCGGAACACCTTCGTGCCAGAATCTGAGAAGTCAACACAACAAACAAACGTTTTCTCATTACTTGGTGCAGGTAAGTGATGAGTGAGAGGTTTGTCTCCGACAGACACATCTCCCCAACAGACGGACGGGATCACTGATCTCACTCGCAGCTCCCTGCACAAAGGTCACACAGGTCGTGATTGCCTTCACTGGAGCAGTGAACTCCAGAAATAATTTGTTTCTTGCCATTCTTTTCGTTACCCTTTCTTTGTGCTCTGCTGAGACAACAAACACCAACGGCTGGAAATGGCTTTTTTTTGCACCGTTTTCTCTCCCGAGGACACAAAGTTCGGTGCCTGCTCCAACACCTGCGAGTTTCATTGCCACATGAATTACAAAAGCATACAATGACTCAATGTCTGGACATAAAAAGTTCAATGCAGCAATTTCTGAGTGAGTGATGCCCATTGTTTTCGGTCGGCGGATGCAGCCAAAACACGCGTCAGTTTGACGGGGCAGATTCAACATGTCTTTGCAAGAGACGAGTTTGAAGGAAAGACAACTTCGAAACTTTGCTCCAATTTCATCTCTCAATTTGCACGGCCAACTCCTGCTCAAGTCCGTGGTGACGTTGATCTGAAGGGTCGGTGGCGCGCTTCGGGTCCGCCTCCGGGTAACTTCGCACCTGCAGATCCCATCAAGTCGCCTCGCACCCACCTGGTCGCCTCGTTTGTCTGTTTCATAACTCGTGTCCACCAGCGGGGGGCTGAGCTTACTCACTCTCTTACTCACTCGCTGACCGGAAATCATTTGACCAGAACCACGAAAACCGGGAAAATATCCAGACGCAGACAACACGGCCAGAAGGCCAGTCTCCAATCGCACACAAATCAGTGCTCCCTCCTGACCGTCTCTTTGAACCCCACCAATATTCCACAAAATTGGCAGAGCTGCGATTTTTTTTGTGGATTTTGTTGAGAAACTGCCCATTGATGGAACCACAGGTTTGAGGAAATGAAACACGTCACCTGAAGGAATCTCGTTTTCACCAAAACAACAAGCAACCCTGTGTTGCGAAAGAGCGTTCCTTCATTTATCTATTTTCTCTTATGGTGTCCCCGCACCCCCTGAACAGCCAGACCCAACAAGGAGAAAACTTCAGGTTTTCAACTGATTAATTGAAACCTTGCAGGAATGATGTGCCTCATACCTCATCTCAATTGCAGGCTTCGAGCGCGCAATTCTCCAGCATGATGTCATGATTCATTTGGTTACAAAAGCAGATTTGTGAGATCAAGTTGAGGCATTTCCGTCCAGGGGAACATCTCAATCTATTTTCCAGGACCACCTACACTGTGACCAGTGGGGGTTTTGACCAAGACGCACAGGGGCGAGTTGGGAGGTCACCAGAGCGAAACTCGAGCCCAGCACGCGACACACCGTGTCGTCGGATCATTAAACTATGACCAAAAATTAAGTAGCTTCAGGCTCCTGCAGAGAATCTCTTGTTCGAGATCGCAACTCCGTGACCAATTAATGTCCATTTTATGACTTCTAATACCCACCTTGCTCCACCCTGACCTGGCCTGGTGACTCACGGATGGCTTGTCGGAGTATTATCATTTCTGCCCGATTAATGCCTTCATTAATTCTTCATTCATAAATATAAGTTTTGAATCCAGACAAAAGCACACCTTGCCCATGCAGCTGCGCCAAAGTTCTCTTCAGGCCCTAAAATATAATTTGCAAACTGTTCACCCCACCTGACCCTTGCAGTTGAACCATATCAGAAAGTTATCAGCTCAAGAAGGTCACCATGTTTGCGCACAAAATTGATTTTTCATGACAACGGCCACTTTTTGCACGTTTTCAGATGTGAGAACCAAAGATGCCGTCAACACCTTTCTTTCAGCAAGGAGAAATCGAGTCACAAAATGCAAACGCGAGTTCCCGTTGGCTGAGTTTACGAGAGCTTACTCATGACCCCAGCTCATTCAACAAATATCTTAACATGGCCATTATCTGCGCAGACTCCTTTTGATGTGCAGCAAGACGGGGGATTTCCAAACCCTCCAAAGACGGACCTTCAGGGAGGTGCTATAGGAGGTGTCGCGAGGTTTTAGCCCTCAAGTGGGTTCAGAGCCATAAACAGGGAAGCCCCTTCTCAAAAGGGCTGATGAGGGATGAAGCGAAAGCGGAACGAAGCCTGAAGAAGAAACTCGCAAACTACGCGATGACAAACTTTCTCCACCCCTGGATTCAATGTTCATGGGTCTCGTATTCTCATGTGAAAAGTGTGAGAAAAGTGCGAGATATCACAAGAAACTGATACGCGCTCAAAAATATTTTGACTTCGCATTGCTCCAATGAAATGTGCACCGTGTAGGTTCACTTTCACGTTTAGGCGAAGTCAAGTCTTACAAAGGAAGCTTCAGAGCCTGAGGCTATGTTTCATTCACAGATCCCCTCACGGGGAGACAGTTTGCGTTGCGTAGGTTCAGGCAATCGTCACAGGTGAGTGCCGTTCTGACCACATCCTGTCTCCATTTTGTCACTGTGTCACTTTCAAATTCCTGTGCAAAGATGCCCTGACAAAACACGATTCAACTGGGCAAAGTTTGTCAGTCCCCTGGAGGTCAAGAACTTTGGCTCTTGATGTTCACAAGCTTCATTCCCAAAGCTTTGTATTTGGTTTTCAGTTTCTGAAACGAACTCTTGCCGTTGGCTGATGAAAAACAAAAAAAAAAACAACAACAACAAGCGAGTCACGCGATGTCGCTTTCTGCAAAGGATGTCCTTTGAGGGACGAAAGAGAAAAGAGGGGAAACAGCGAGCGCGTTTTACGACAGCGTTGAAACTGACGACGGTTTACTTTGTTCCCAAGACAACAGCGCAATCTTCACCTTTCTGCCGAACATTCTGTGGCAAAAAGAACGAGACAGCAGAACTGCTCAGAATACAGCGAAGCGTTGGAACTGTTTCTTGTCACACCTTCCGATAGTGTTCAGGACGCCGCACTCCCATTTCAGCTTTCTTTTGAAAATCAATCCCTTTTTGACGCACAGCAAGTTGTTTAGGAAGGGCACAAAAATTGATCTCTGTGCGTACAGACTCCTGCACTGTGTGGCTTTTTCCATCGATCAGGCGAGTCTTTGAATCAAGAGTTCACTGCGACTTGCGATTCGGTTTCACACTCGTACATCAATTTGCTCTGCTATCTTTAAGAAAAAACACAGTTGAGTTGTGATTGTCATGAAGTACTCGTAGTTTCCTTACCTTGAGAGCGCAGAAGATACACGAGTTGCCCATGCAAGCGTGGCCAGACAACAAACGGAAACTCCTGCGGAAAACGTCCAAGTGCCACAACACCTGCAAATACAAAACACGGAAACTTAGTGAGACAAATTTCGCAAACAGTCATCCCACTTGAACAACCTCGCAGACTTTGCATGTATCAATCCGTATGTTCAGGACAGACTTTGTTTACAAGCAAACCCAGTTCATGTGAGGCCAGTTGATGATATTCAATCCACAAACATGCTTGCATGCTGCCGTGCTTTGACATTATGCACGAAATAAAATTTTGCAAATCGACTGTTCGATAAATCTCTGTTTGTGTTTGTGTCTGGTATTGACAACACTCTGCTGCCTTGTACACGAGAAATTGTACACGCTCCCCAACGGAACCTGAGGCCGTCTGTCATTGCCTTCAAATTTCACACCCTGATCATTTTTCTTGGACTTTCAGTGTTGACATTTTACACAATTCTTCCTTCTCAGCAAAGGAACGGGAAGAAACGTATGAAATCAAGTGGGTTCCAGACTTTGTGGCAGGGTTCGACGAGAGATGGATTGGTCAGCACTGGTCAGGTGTAAACATCGCAAGGCGGTGCCTGTCCACATCAAGTATCCCGTTTCTCGTCAAACGTCCCATTCACCTGATCTATTCCTTTGACCTCTTGCCCTGACATACGTGGATTTTTCATCAAACGATTATGTTTCTCTCTCTTGTGGTTATCGTTATCAGAAGGTAGGAACCGTAAAAACTCCTCCTGTGACGTTTGACCTCCCCGGGGACCAGCGGTACTTCTGTGTGGTACGTACGATCAACATGCATGCAGGGCAAAACGCGACGGCCACCACAAAAGAAAATGCACTTGCTTCAAGGAACCACCCACAGGTGATCCAGAATACCGAACTAACTGCTTCAGACCTGAACACATCGAAGAACATATTCAATCAGTGGATGCGCAATGCACATTGCGCTCAATCCTTTCAGAAAACCTGCAATGCGCGAACGTCGTGTCCAGCTGAAAACACATCCATCAGTGCTTTGATCTTTTCTGACCAGATCCTTTCCATATCTCCCAACATACGCCACGGCCCTTCACATCAGCTTCAAAACGCAACTGACCATTAGTTTAATATTTCAAAGGTTCCTTTGAAGTGAAGGTGCATCCTTTTGATTGGTAAGTCAGGTATTCTTTTCAAGAGGCCTAAAATATCAACCAAGAACCTCGCACGTGTGTCTCACTTTTTTCTCTGATTGAAAAGGTGAACGATATTGCGAGCAAATCGCAGTTTGATGAATATGACAGATCACTGACATGACCCCAGGTCAGCGCCCGCCTCCTTGACCAACATACCAGTTTTAACCAAGTTCCAACCCCTACATATTGGTTCAACAAGCTCCACAATGCCGTTTTGGCACCCAAGGGTCAACAAAACGTATAAATTACACGCGTATGACGTGCTGAAAAAAAAGCTTCTTGTGAAACAAGTGCCTGGAACTGACAGTCGGAAAAGGAGAATCAAGAGATATCTGCACAACAAATTTGTCTTTCTTAAAACTGACTGCTTTTCGAACAAAACTTCCGTTTCTGTCCACGGTTCGTTTCATGCTCTTCGGCGCTTCTTTTCAAAACCACAAACGTTCTTCCCGCTTTTGATGACTTTACGACTCGATTCACAAAAGGAAAACTGTAAAGTCTTTGAAAGGCTACACACAAAATCTGTGGGGCAAAACAGAAATAGAAGCCCCTGAATACGTACGAGTACAACTGTGTAACTTCTAGGGAAGGTGCCCCTCATCCTACATTCACCGTTTTTGTAAATTACATGTTGGGTGCCACGTACCTCACTATTTGTGCCATTTCGGGACAATGCCCTCACACCTCAACACGGGAGTACCCTCAGTGTACTTTTTAACCAGGACTCCAGCAATTTTCTCACACTGTCAGGCAAGTGCATTGCCACACAAGAGAAGGTTCCCTTTGCAAATATTTTTACATCAAAATTAGCCTGACGAGGGCAAAATAGGAACGCAAACAAAGTTTTCTGTGGGTCTGTGGTACAAAAGGGCATCGTGACACGTACTACGAGTTACGCCGTACTCAATTGGAGATATTCTTTGGAGACGTGAAAGGAGAAGAGATTTATGAAGAGATAGTCACAACTTGTATTGTGATTCTTCCACAAGGTCACAACGCTTCACTTCAGTTCCACACACACACGTCTTTTTCTCACAGACATGAATACAAATTTTGAACATTTGAGCATTTTCAGGGCAAAAAGAAAGAAAAACCTTTGTTGCATTTGGCTTCGTGAAAATAAATACGTTTGCACTTGAACTGTGCAACCCGTATTGTGATTAGGAACCCTTTATCGCGCAGCCTCTTCACCTCGGATGATTCTTTTCATCTGGTATTTCACACCAGAAACTCCAGAATGTCGAACTCCATAATCCGTGACGACTGAGTCGGAGACGTCTCTGACCGAGTTCGGCCGAGTTTTGCTGTTCCACTGCTGCTTGTTGCACATTTCCACCATTTCTCTACACACGATACACGACCAACCGACTTTGAAGGTTTACCTCGTGAACCGAAAATTTTGTCAGCGCAGTTTCCCGACAGTATTTCTGCACCATTTAGATTGTCTATCTTTCACCAGGCAACTCTGGTGTGTACTCGTACACGAAGAAGCATGTGCGCTTCGTAAAGGGCAACTTTCCCAGAACAGCGGATAAAGTGGAAATCCAGACACATTTACACTCAATCAACTGGATCCATGCATCTCGCGCAGAGCACCTGGAAGCAATCAAAGCGCTCTGATTGATCCAGATGGCTCCTGCTCCGCACAGGTCTGGCAGCTCCAATGACCTGGGACCAGAGCACGCGGACACGCGTCAGCTGATGAGCTCAACGCCGCGATACGTGTGTTGAATCCAGATTCCTGTATCCGCTTCATGGCAGTTGCAAACTGACTGAAACGATGTGGCTGTTTTCAAACACTTCAAAATTTTCGGCCTCATAAAGAGAGGGAAGCATTCCCAATCTCTCGTACGTGCCTGTTTTCAGTGTGATCGGTTCGACAGCCAACTGCATCTTCTCCATGGAGTCAGATGTACATTTTCACCACACCAGCTGGTGATCCTTGACACGAACTTGTGGAAGACACCGTCAGTTGGCGGTCCAGGTGCTCGAATCGAATCGAACAGCTCCAGTGAAGAAAGCCAAGATGCCCAATCTTGATACAAACGCCACAAAAATTCAAGGTGCGTTTCCCTGCACGATTTCTGTTGGCTGTTGGAAAGTGCATTTCTGACTACTCACACTCGTTGGAATGCTTTTTGGGTGAGCAGTGAGCACTCCATCTTGTACGACGCATCGCGCGGATCGTGCTGCCCACTGACCCAACCCAATGTTCACCGCTAACAAGAGTTCAAACACAAAACCAGCTTGGTTCGAACTGCAACTTGAGCCGATTTGGTTGAAGAACTGGATCTCAGAGCCCGACGGGTCTTGGATGCACGTTGTCCCCAGCTTGCCAAGAAGAGTCACGATATAACTCAGCTCTTGTCGCTGTCAATCAGAATATTTTTTGTGTTCATGTAAATTTACAATGCAATCGAGGGGCAGTTAAAAACAAAGGAGAAAAGCTCTTTGACAACTGTTTATTTTGAAACAAGACGCGGGGGAAGTAGTTTTGAACAAACTTGAAATTCTTCAACAGTTTCAAGCACCTGACCCAGAAAATTTCAAAACAAACAACATCTGTTTTTGTTCTTCTCTGGATCACCTTTTAATCTGCCCGAGTCTTGCACAAGTTTTCTTCGTGTCACGTGTGCCACTCTGGTCTTTCCCCCTCGACATCTCATTCAAACACAGAGCACCCACATGCTGCAGGTACGAGTGTGTTGACTCAAGTTTGTTGACCAGGTGTGACAAATTTGCTTCAATTTCCTCACATGCAGAACTGCCATGTGCTCCAAGTAAACAGCCACCACACTGGCGGCGACACTGCATGTCGACTTCTCGACACAGAGGGATCTCACTTCCAGGAATGATAAATAGCTGTTGACAGTCGCTCAATTTGCACGAGCCCATCCCCTTCTTGTGCTGCCGATTATCCCACGACCCTTCCCAGGGGCGAAGACTGACAGCTTGGAGGTCACGAGGCCAGAATCCTGCAGCTTTCTGGGACGGGAACCAGACACAAACGGAAACAGGGGGTCCGTACCGTCACACAGGACAGGTTTCAAAACTGTGTCACTTTCAATCATGTTCCCCCTGGAATAAAAACTGGAATTCCACACAGTCTTCACATCTTTCCTGCAACCTGTTTTTCTGACACCAACCTCTTTTCAGAGAAGGCGCTGAAAGATTACAATTTGCTAATGGATTTCCGATTTTTTAAATTTCAACGAACGTGTAAAGCCCATTAGCTTCGCATTTCTTGGCAAAACCTTTCACGTCGTGTTTACTCGTAACATTTTCTATTCAACAGGGTAACAATGGCGTTCTTGTTGTCTTCTCTCCTTGCATTTACAAAGCAAATATCCAGGAAACCACATCCGTGTGTGGAATGACATGCACAAGATTCAGGCTAAACTTTAATGAATAAAACCCTTTTGAGGAGATTCTCTGTGAATCATCCCTCTTCAATCGGCGTATGTCTCTTGAAAGTACTCGATCGGATCAGTCACAGACATAGCACACCTGCACAGCCCTGATTGTGCACTCAATCTGTCCCTTGGCTCTCCCTGTGCGAGGTCTGACCTTCAAGAGAAAAGGATCACTTGTGTTTGCAGCACACACTGCGGGGATTGTGTCTGTGAAGGATCTTGACCACAATTACGGCGTGCCTATTCAAGACCCAAGTGGTAACCCGGGTTACCACGTTCAGAAAACCGTTGAAAGTTTTTGATCTTTTCACGGTGAGGTGTGAAGTTGACACCATATTCGGAGATTCAATTTATGGGCCCACCGAAAAATGCACAAGGGGAAGCTCTGTCGTTGAGATCAACCCCAATCCTACGCACCAGGAAACACACGTCAAGCCACGAAAATGGAAGCGCGGTCTTCAAAATGAATTATTTCTACCATAAAGCGAGGCTAATCTTGAGCATATGGTTGGTTGCGTGACCCGTGACTTTCTGTCAGACTTTCAACGCTGGAAGATAACTGTGATGCACTGACCAGCAGATGCTGGAAACAGGACAATGCCAAAGACAGGGCGCAGCAAGTTCTGATGGATGACCTATTCTTATCTGATTCAAAAACGATTACAAGTTCACTTCGCTTTGACTACAAGTCAAATTTGAGTGTCATCTGGCAAACCCAAAACCACACCCCGTATATGGCAAGTTTCAGGTTTCCTCTGACTTGGGTGTTCGGCAAAAGATTCAACAACTGCTTTCTCAGACAAAGGTACTGTTTGGTTTTTATCTGGAAAATCTCATTTCTGGAGACAACAATGAACTGTCTTTTGGAACACGCAGTGAGCGGACCCACACATCAAAGCTTGGTACCTGGACACCAGGTTCAATTCAACACGCCCCACAATGGTGCGTCCTGTGCGTGGTGTTTTATGATTGGCACGCTCAGTGCAGGACCCTGGCCCGTTCTGGGGACTCAAGGCAAATTGACACAAATCTAAAGTAAATTTGCCCCACAAAATACTCTGACATTCAGAAAATTTACCATTCTGACAGGGAGCGCAGAACACACGCTAAATCCTCCCGAAAGAGATGGGGGAACGGTGACTTTTCTTTTTGCGGCTCGTTTCAGTGGCTGAAAAAGTTCCCGCGTTGCCGCGCGGTTGGAACTGACCCGAAACGTCAGCGAAAATTATCTTCAACCCAGAAAGATACTTCACAGATACACTTTCTGTTCAAAGTTTGCTTTGTTGGATGCACTTTAGATTCAAAACCCGCAAGAGTCAAATTTCCAAAAAGAATTTACTTGGTTCCAGCAAAGCAAGAAAGGCGATAGCGCACGCACGTGAAGTGCAGTGAATGAAAGTTCGGATCCATTGCAAAGAACGTCAATGTCATTCGTTGCTGCTTCTTTGACAAGAGAACAATGTGTCCATCTTTTCCAAGCATCAGTACCTGCAGCATTTGGCACCTGATGATTTTCTCCGAATCCATAAACTATTTACAACCCGTATCTGACATCGTAATTGCAAGCTGACCATAAACATTGTGTTGCCCCATTATTACTGACCAGCAGCTGAAGAGTCACCTGAATGATTTGCAAAAGTGGGCGGAACAACAGCGAAATAAGCTGCATCATCAATTATTCACTTCACGATGTGTGCAACAATGCTGCGGTTCTAATGAGTGTAATGAGGCGCGTTATGCGAGGAAAGTGGCAACTTCGATCGCATCGCACACCGCCTGCAGGTTCTGTCCACTTCACCTGGTCAGTTCCGTTTTGCCTTGCTTTTGCCACTTGATCAGTTTGCGCGATTCACCAGAAACACTGAATGGCACAAAACAAGGAGAGCTTTTGAAGGGCAAACAGTGAGCAGATCAACCGTGTACTCTTGCTGCTCTGACATTTGTTCCAGTTCTTACATCCAGGTGTTAAAATCACAAAAGTACACCCCGGGTGACGCATTTGACATGACACTTGCGAGAGTTATCGGGACAATCGGCTGTTTTGTGTATGTTTGTTATGGCAACTAAATTTGTCAACTGAGCCCTCGACGTCGGACACAATGGGACTGCTTGGAAAAAGTGACACTAAGATTGCGACCTCAACAGTTGAATAAACATTTCAATCGCAGAACAACACCACTTTTTGCGTGTCAGGTCAGCAAAAGAATTTCACAGCTTTCAAAGGGTGTGTCACCAAGTCATCAAACAACTGACGGACTTTAGCAACCGTTCTCACAATGTCGTGTCAGGCAGCAATTTCAGACGGTACAGTTGGTAATCTAAATATTTCCTTCCACTGTTTTAGTCACCGTGCACTTTTGCACCTGCACGCGCAGTTAATGAGGCATTGTCTCTGATGCGGTTCTCAATGTTATCACGATCCCAACCTTGCACCACACTTCGAGTGGACAGCTTGCCTTTGTTCCCTCTTCAGCGGCAACAACTCTTGACACGTATCGGTGTTCTGAGTTTCCGGCTTTTCATTTTGATCCAATTCAATCGTTTGATTTAGAGCAAATCGAATAAAACCAGCTCCAATTACGAGTAGACGAGCCAATGGCGGTCTTCGAGCGAATGAGTGTCATTTGCTCGTACGCTCGTCCATTGACCGCAAAGGAAGAACTCGTTGTCACCTCACAACCTGACCGATGACTTCGTGCTTCACCTTCAGAAGACCGATTCACTTATTAGCACATCAAAGGAACTCCAGCTTGCATGCAAAGTTTGTACGGCAGTAAATCATCCAACATTAATTTGCATTTTGCTAGAAGGTACGTTGATGAAGGATTTATTGCAGGAGCTGGGGAGGCGCACAGAGTCAGCTTGCTCCCTCCGAGACAACACCACTGAAACTGCAATAGTAGCATTCGAGATCCAATCTTCAGGCAGCTTGTGTCAAGTGGCAGTGGCAACAGCACTTTCACCTGTTCGATCCCTGCGGCGCGGTTTCCCACTCCTCCACCACGATGCACTTCTTGCACAAAATGCTTCTCAGTTGCAGTATGCACCCCAGTTTTCGGTTTGTGAAACTGGATTCGGGCTGCAAGAGTTGTGTGTCGATAACTCACCTGCAAAGCGATCTCTCTGTTTGGGAACATTTTCCAAACTGAGCCCGTCAGGTCATCAACCGACAAAACTCAACCCGATAACGCAACGTCTTCCTACCCTGGATGGGTAGGTCAACAAACAAGGCGACCCTTCCAGAAACATTCCACATTTGACGCTCTTGGCTCAGCGGTTGTCATGACAGACGCGTCAAAGCCCGAAGTGTTTATTTCTCGCAAGCTTCATCAATCTGCCTAATTGCTTCCACTGTTATGTCACCCACCCACAGCCCAGACCCTTTGAAACCTACCAACACTCACTGGCCATTTTCTGTGAGTTCCAAAGTTCAAACGACTTGGAGGTGTGTTCCCGAACATTCCTAATTGGAAGAAAATGGAAATTTCTGTCAGCAATGTTTTCTTTTCTTGCGAAAGAGCGCCAGTAAGTTTCAAAACTCCACAATTCACGTTGAGTCCAACAAGAAGGAGAACCATACCCCGTCCGCACAGAACTGTCAAAGTTAAATCTGATAAATGGCCTATTTATCTCTGAGTAGTTTCAATGACGCTCTGGCGGGGTCCTGCCGGTACTTATTTTTTCATGACACGTATTACGATACATTACACAGAATCAGACAATGAAGCTTGCTCAATGTCAAATTTACCTGGGCCGAGCTGAGCTTTTCAAGGACCATCCAACGTCTAACCAAAGCGAGCTTGAACCCGGGACACAACAGCTCACTGTGCAATTTCGTCAAATCCCCAAAGCAAATATCCAGGACGGAAAGGCTTTGGTCAATGTGAAAGATACCCACAGGTGGACCAAGAACAGTTTTCTTCAAAATGTTCACCATTCGCACCCAATTTTCAAAACATCCCTCTTCACATGAAAGGACGGCTCACTTTAATTCCCACTTCCTAAAGAAGTGTTTTGATACCTCGGTCACATTCCAACGTTGGGATTTTGACGAGGTTCGTTGCTTGCTGTCCAGGGTTTGGTATTTCTGCAACTTCCAGCATTGCAGTGACGGTCCAAAGCGTGCAGATCGGTTCTCCTTGAGGACATTTTGCATCAGAACAGCCACACATCACAACATAGCTGCAACATGATACGGAGGACCTTTTGCAATTTGTCGTGAACATTGTGTTGAAGCAAAAGTAAACGTCGATTTCCTCATTCACTCTCACCTGAGGCTTCACAAAGGGAGGATAGAAGCGTCAGAACCACTCAAGACTCGTTTTCACCATGCTTCGGTGGAACTGCAGTCGTGATCACTTCTGAATTTCATGGCTCGGCTGAGTCTTCTCGGGGCCTTTGATGTTGGCCATTACATTACCTCCAGACGCGCTTCACAACTGCAGGCAGGAGAGCTGATTGGAACATGAGCAGCAATGATTTATTGTTTCAAGGAAGACTGAGATGTTGGCAGTTGGCAATGAAAGAGAAACAATTTCAATGTCTGGTTTTTCTTTCTTTCTGCCGCTGCACCTTGATCAATTGAGTTTGTCAGCTACCGTTCAGAAACATCCCGGTTGTGGCGTTCGTGATGCACCATAAACGGTAGTTTTATGGACGACAACCATGAATTTTACAACACTTGTTGCTCAGTTGAACAAGACCCGCATGCACACGTGCATCATCCTGCTCACGATGTGATTCAGTGTTCAGCTCTTGCTCCGAGATTCTTGGCAAAAACACACAACAGCTGCACTTCACAAACGGGTTTTCTATTTCGCACATGATGATGACCAATTTTTAAATTTTGTCCAAAGTTGTCGGTGACTATGACTTCAGTGTCAGCTATGAGTTTGTCACATTTCTGGAAGTTGTCTTGAAAATTACCATATCTCTACGCTCCACACCCAAACTGAGGCAGACAGACCACCTTTGTACTCTGCATGGTTCACAGGGTACTGCTGGAAAGCCCCAACACGTTTCGTGCCTCGGGTTTTGCTTGCCAAACACGAGCGCATCTGTCAAATGAACCCCACGTTACAAACCCCTGGTGCAGCCAATTTCCAGGTACCTTTGAAATGCGTTTGTCGTTATTTTTTTTATTATTATTCACTTACAAAACAGGGCGCACAAATCAAAGATAGCTTGGTTGAATGGAGATTTACAGTCCGGGGCGAAAGGGCAGCCCCCAGCCAGTTCAAAGGCACATTCAATTTGAACAAATTGTTGGACAACGAGCTGCGTGCTCCCAGGTTTTCAGAAACTGCGACCCACAAGTTCAACAGTTGCACATTCGGACACGACCGCAAACATTTCACCGAGGTTGTTTGTTCGCTGAGGCTTTGCCTGAGGTCCACTTCTCATCCGAAATATCAACTTGACCTGCTGCTCTTTGTCGGGGCAATGAAAACATCCCGCCCCTCGTGCACAATCGCCTCTTCTCCAGCCAATCCTATCAGTTTCCTTTGGAGTCTTGTTCTTCACCCGTTGCCCGCAAAGCCTCTTGTGGTTCACTTTCTTAGTTTCTAAAATTTCATGAAACAGGTTGCATTGATGCGACAGAAGGGCGAGCTTTGTGTCACGAGGTTTTGTCTTCAAACCTGTATTGATTGATACTCGTAACCCTCTCAGTTCGTGGCAACGCTTCCGCTTTGAAAATTACAGCAGTGAGACACGACCAACACGACACCTCTGAGGATGCCGTCCAGCTCTGGCGGAAGCTCAACTGTTGGACTTCAACTTGCAATGGGTCGTTATCGGTTCATTCAACTGAGAAATTGTGCCTTTGACAGAAAACGGTTAAAGTGCAGACGGAGGGGGAGGCGTCTGGCGCACAGGTGTGCAACGTCTCAGACACAAATGACAGGTTTCCTTGGCCTGAGCTGTGTCATCAATAAAACATGTGTCACGATGCCTTATCACTCCTGAAGCAGCGCGGCACGATTTCTGTCGAAGCACAACTGTGACTTGGAGAAAACTTGTGTGGATCAACCTCACAAGAACTCGCCCATAGAGAAAGCAAATCGTACTGGTATGAATACTCGCTGGGTTATTCAAAAGTTGTTCAGTCAACAGTTTCAGATCGGAACAACGTGACTGCAGTCCCACTCAAAATGGAAGGTTTCATTCGAATTTCCCTCCAGCTGAGACTGAGGTGAAACACCCGAGACGCGTGAACCTTTGCCCCGTGTTTGGGTTTCATGGTTGCACCCACCTCGCGACGTGGCTGCGTGTGCGTCACGCTCACGCGCACCGGGACCGGGGCCGCCCCTGCGCTGCATTTCGCACTTTGAGCTCGGTAATGTGTTGCAACAGATCAGGACGACCTTGCACCACAAATGCAACCTCCAAAAGTCCTCCGAATTTCTTCTTTCTTGAGACAGGGGTCCTCAACGTGCACACAAAACCGGAACCGAGTTGTTCCGCAATGGCCACACGATGATTTGACACCTGGGCTTCCTGGCTGAAACTGGGGGACGACCATGCACAATTTAAAACCCATCTGAGAGTGCAAAATGACATGCAACCCTCCTGTTCAGCGTGTTGTCAACTGAGAGCCCAGAAGAATGGCTGCATCTGGCTGACACAGATGCTCTGCTGCAAAAACTTTTCGTTTCACGACTTCCGAAACTGAAGTCGGAGTCGGAATGTCATTCGTACTTGTATATTTCTACACGTGCATTTCGACATGTCATGATTTCAGATGGGCCTTCTGTTTCTGCAGCGGTTTGTGGTGTTTGTTGCTCAGCTGCGTCGGCATTGATCCCAGCCAGGTTCCTATTGTTGTTAGAAGGCTGATGATCCTGCACCCACCGACCCATCAAGGACGCGCGCGCCGACAACGCTTCTCCGTCAACACACTGTTCCAGTGGCCTTGTTCTTTTTTCCGGATAAACCTTGAGCTGCAGAGTGTCAGACAAGCTCTTCCGCGACGTGGAAACAAAAGGCTCAAAGCCAAAAACACAACCTTCCCGATGTTGTCAAGTCGATTGTTTTGGAGTACAAGTACGTATTGTCTTTTGCAAAGCAATTTTGCCAATCACGCGTATCGGTGCTGTTTTCCAAACTTTTTGATTTTTTGCGATAAAGCGGGCTTGGAATCACCGTCTTGGGTGCACACAGGCGAAGCACTGCATCTCAGTTTTTCATCTACAATATTGTAGGGTTGCAAAAGCCGAAGTCTTCCAATCTGAACGCACAATCTTTCACCCCAACTAAACTGCTGTCGACAAAAACTAACCATCTCGACATGGCGCCACAACTCCTCAAGACATCTCAATTTGAAACTGCATGAGTCTCGTGTTGGTTTCTACGAGTCGCAACAAATATGGTGAAAACGAGGGGAAGTTGTGCGAAGCGACACTTTCGCAAAGGCACAGGTGTCGTGTACCCTTCACCTCTGGTGGACATTAACCCGGGCTCTTGCTACTGTGGTTCAGATTGTACACGCACCCGCGGGGCAAACTTGCCTTCTCGAGTATAAATCATCAACTGCACCAAAAGCACGTACCTGGATGTGACAATTAGAACCAGGTCAACGCGAAAAAGTATCTCGCGTGCAAACGCATCTCGAATTGAGATACGACGCGAGGTGCTTTGTGCAAAATTTGCTCTTAGTTTCACCCGCAAGCATCAGTTCCTATTCACTGTCATATTCTTGCACCGTTTCTCTTGATGCGCCGAACAATGGTGATCATCTTCCTGACAGATCCACACAAAGGTGGGTAAAGCAAAGGTTAATTTTGTTTGTAAAGGGATCTTCGCTCTATGGTGAAAATTCCCGAAGGCTTTGACGGGGACATCATGCAAAATGCCCCGAATCCATCTTTTCCCAAGGTGGAGAATGCCAAATTGTTCAGGTGTGCCTGCAATTACTTTTTTCTGTTTGACAGAAGTGTTTGCTGCATGCACGACAACACAAAGAAGACCAATTGCTCTCCTTGGAGAGAAAGTTGCACAGGCAAGATCTATCAAACTTAGCATACTGCACAATGAGATGCACCAGTCCAAAAACCCATTCGAGACACGCATTCATTACGACAGTGCATGCATTCACCCAACTACTCGATATGCAACGCTGCAAATCACTCTGCATCACCACACCTACAACCAGGCAACCCACGCCATGAAATTCGTGGAGCAAGATGTGCATAACCTAGTGAAAAGAATTTGAATTTTTCCACCGGGGAGTCAAGCACAATCAGAGGTTCATCACAATCTTTGTGTGCCAGCAGTCGTGCGTGACCGCGTTTCTTACATTCATCGCAGAAGTATGTCCCAAGCTTGATCCTTCTCGGCCCCTCGAGGCTTCCACAATCTACACAAGCTATTCCGAGCGCGAAGACGCTGCTCTCCGGGAATTCGCCCCTCGGGCTGTGAAACCTGTCAACAGGCTTCCCCACGGGATACCAGCCAACAAGTGACATCTCACCAAGTTTCTCCAGAGAAATACTCGAGGACGTGAAAAACAAACATACACAAAGTACTTTCGCGCAGATAGAGGCTTCAGAGCATTCTATCCATATTTGCGCACAACACATGAAATTGTGTGCGTATTCAGTTCCACCACAAGAATGTCTTGTAGCAATTAGTGATATTCTCAATCCTGCCATCCTCGGCTCTTGCGTGTGGGCAAAACGAAAAGAGCCCGCCAAACAAATTTAGCAATCAGAACATTCCACCAAAATCGCCTCAATTTCGGAGATTAACCCACAACGTTATGATTCTTTTGTGCCAATTCCGATGGGTGCAATCATCATTCAAGAGTAACACAACTGAACGCCAGAAACGACCAGCCTGTGAGTGCACAAAACTGGCATGACAACACGCAACTCATTGCCAAAGTTCCGTCTTCAAGTTTCGTTCACTTTTTAGTACCTCACAAAGACGCGGCCGCAGAAAAGACCCAAGTTTACGCGCATTTTATGCGAAAGCTTTCCGTCATTATCAGGTTATGATCCGTGGAAACCTTTTGAGATGCGGCACTGATACAGGTCTGCATGCTTTTCACATGCACTGTTTACGTCTCGAGAAGTGAGAAGTGTAAAACTTCCAGGGTCTGTAATCCTATCAAGCACACAAATCGCTACTCTTCGTTCAAGTTCACTTCACCGTACACTCTCTTGTGCCAACAAATTTGAGCTATTGTGCTTGTTGGCCGAGATAGTGAGAGGAAACTCCCAAATTCATTTCCATTTGAAACAGGGTTGTGACCGAAGCCCGGAGCGACGAACACGACTCTCGCATGCGTGCCATTGAACGAGGTGCACTCGGGATGTTCGGCTGTTGTTTGGTCAGAAAAGGCAATGGTTTTGCACCGTTCTGGACCCACGCCGACTCTCTCTGAATAATTGATGTGCAATTCATGGTTCACCTCATCAGCGGCTAGTGTGTGTGCGACATGCGAAGTTTCCGAGAGGCACTCAGCACGACAACTTGACTGAATGTTCACCACTTCTGGCTGTCCTGCCTCTGTGCATCGGAATCCCCACGGTTTCCCACTGGCCAGTGAAAACCTGAACAAAACTCAGATTGAAATTTACTCGTGGCGGACAATATGGAACGCACAAATGTTCAGGTGTCCAGAATGTCCCTTTGACATTCTTGAGTAGTGTCTGGAACGTCTTGGGGTGATTTATTGTGCTGGACTTTCATTCCCAATACGTATCGAGTTTCTGAAGACGTACGAGGGAATGTAATACGTTAATTTTAGAAACTGGGGATCAACTCGGATCATTTGCACAAGATTTTCACATTTTCCGCGGTTCACTCTACTGCACTATATCAACCACATAGGTCGAAGATGATTGCAATCCCCTGCAGACAACTGTCTTCCGCTCCCCAGGGCTCCGCACCCGATCCCGACCTCCTCCGACCCAAATCCCCATCCCGCGGTTTTACGCGAGAACACGATCTCAACAAACATCGACAAATAATTTCACACCATTACTGTGTCAGTTTTTGAAGGAACAAAACAAGAACGTTCTATTTTTGGAAGAGGTTTTTTGTACGAAATGATTTTGGATTTCGAATTCCACATCCACTTGTAATGCGTGTGCGAAGTTTTTGTTCTGGCTCGATACGCACTGTCAAGAAAAGAAGGCGGACAACTGTTGCTGTCGTCCCATTCTGTTGTGACTTGCATTTCAACAGCATCCCGTGACAACTGGCTGTCCGTTTTCATAATTCTAAGCTCATCTTCGACGTGTTCTAAAACAACAGAAACTTTGCAGAAGACAGCACCTGGCTGTGACAACCTTTGTGTCTGGCTGTGAACTCGTAATCACCTGTCTGCTGTCAGGTAATCTTCCGCACCACTCTGGCAGAACCTATCACAAGATAATTTCTTGGCAATTACTGCTTGCTGTTTCGTTCACAACCTCATTCTGGCTTTCCTTCACACAGATTGATGTTCGACTTCTTCCTTCCTTCCCCAACCCTTTTTATCCGGTGGGTGACAAAACGCCCCTTTTTCGATCGCGAAAAAAAAGAAAGATTTCTGTACGAAGCAGGCTTTTGTGATGCTTGTTTTTATCGGTTTCACGACACCAATCTTCCTTCGCGTTTTTGGACCAACTATCGCTCAACTTTTGTCAAAGAATTTTTCTCGCATCTAATTGTGCTTGACTGGAAAATTAACGTTTTGCTGAAAAGAATAGAAGAAGAAATTTCAGTCGCGCAAAAAGCATCTAAAGCCCCGTCAAACGACGTAGTGCTGTGAAATACTTCTGAACAAAAGCAGACAAGAAAAAAATTGCTTTCTAACATCAATTGGTTGGAGTGCCGAGTAAATTGCTGAAAAGAAAGCACTTTCACCACGTTTCGATGTTCGGATTCATTTCTGTACTGGCAAAACTGCTACCGTTCGTCCGCCAAAAAGGGACCCGTTATCTTCTCCAATGAAAGAAACTAGGCACGTTTTGTGCGACTCAGTTGCAAACTGAAAACATTGAACTTGCTGCAGACAAGGAACAAATAAGTTTCGCAGAACATGCAATTTTGACGATGTGCAGGTTCAGTGTTTTGACGTTCTCTTCTTTGGACTGAACTCTAATTTCTTGTGAGATGCCACTACAAGGAGGAAAGAAGAACTCACCTGGACAGCTGAGTTGAGGAAGCAGTTATTCTGTCCCGCCGGATTCAGCAGTCCCTTTGTCGGGGCGAGGGACATGCTCATCCGGGGGTTCCACACGTCCCTCCAGTTTCCCGACGCCATTCTGTCCAGAACGGACTGTGACATCTCAGCAGGCCTCGTTGTCTGGAAGCAGTCTTCTTCTTCGCTGGGTCTTCCGTTCAGGAGACATGGGTCGTCGTCTTCGTTTTGTGTTGGTTCCCGACGTTTCTGGGTGTCACTGAGGAGGTTCAGGCTCGGCTCACTCTGCCCCCTGGTTGGCCAAAAGAAAGAAAAGACTCCGTGAAGTCGGACCAACATTTTCCACTTCTCTCCACCTGTAACATCTGACGTACGAGGCTGTATTTCTAAGTTTTGATTCCTTTGCAAAGTTGTGAACACACACAAATGCCGATGTGTCTAAACTTTTAATATGCCAACAAATCATGCCAACAATAATTCTGCATGCCAACAGATGTATGTAAAACTTGAAACAGCTCCATGCTACAAATTGCAAAAAGGTGTGAAATAGTTCAAACATGAACACAACTCCGAGGGTCGGGTCAGGACAGTCACTGGTCATCTTCCTCTGACATTGAGGAGTCAGCTGAGAGCTCTGTAGGAATGTCAAAATAAGGATCAGGGATGGGTTCCACACCTCGCCCCTCGAAGTATTCCCCCTCTGCCGCGATGCACTTCCTCCACCTTGATGGCAGCTTGGTCAATGCAGCTTGGTACTCATCATCTGGAAGGGCATGGAGTGTTCTCCTCACTTCAGCTTTGACTGCTGGGAGTGTCTGGTGGTTCACAC
>JAAUXT010094797.1_pt1 | contig 31792 bp, 38 predicted proteins | sample 7278171 | NCBI WGS metagenome assembly JAAUXT01 (sample SAMN14350112, study PRJNA611818) | marine sediment metagenome | isolation source: surface marine sediment (1.8m) | place: French Polynesia: Moorea | collected 2018-08
CAGGCTGAGAGCTCAGCATTTCTTGTTTTTCAGCAATTCCAGATTTCACTCTTCTGGGCAAGGCAGAGCTACCAGAAGTGTATGCTTTTTGTGTGTTGACTCAATAAATTCCAGAAATCTAACCAATGTGTTCCTGCCATAAAGTGACTTCGAACATTGATTTGTTTGCGCGCGCAAAGAAACATCACACAGTGGGTTGGGTTGGCTGCCCAAACTCTTGTTCCGAATGTGTCTTCTGAATTTTGTGCCGCGCGCAAAAAATCAAGTTTCTCTCTCCCCAGGGCCAGACTCCAGTCCTGGATGCACTGGAAATTGGTATTTGGTGTTGTAACCCCAAGGAAAGTTTGTTTTTGTTTTTGGATCAAATGTAGGTGGGTGGAAATTTCGTTGATTGACAAAGGTTGGGTGCAACAGAAGCTTCCCCCTCCCTTTGTTGTACACGCAGTTCATGTGCGATCAAAGTAGATCTTTTCCCTTTCCCAAATAAATTGAATCCCCACCCGATCTTAGATCTACTGGAGCTTGATTTCTCCTGGACTCACTCGACCTGCAAGATCCGATGACCTCATCATCATGGATGGTCCCTGTGACTCGGCAAACCACAGGGTCCAATCAGAGCTTCAAACACGGGTAAGGATCCAGCTGAGGTGACTCAACCATATTGTTTCACGGGCCTTTCAAAGCAGACATGTTTTGCAAATCTCAGAAGAGGCAAAAGGTACAACCCGCACAGGGTAAGGGTCACTTGGTATCATCTCTCGTGTTCAAGCTGCACGGCGTATTGATTGGCGGGAAACACAAACTGCTCCCCACGAAGCTTCGTCTCTCGTTTCACAACCGACACAACAGCTCCCTCCGCACTGCTGTCTTCAATGCAATGTTGGAATTTTGTGTGCTTCTTTGTTGACTGAATATCAACAGTTACTGGAGTTACTGGAGTTTGTTTTAGCAGTTTTGGCCTTTTGAGTAGTGGCACCAATGTGTAAGTACGCTTCTGTGTTGTAGATGCCCACGCTGGGAGGAAAGTGGGGTGGCGAGAACATGCTGTAGAAGTTCTGAAGTTTGCAGGTTTATGTGAGAATGAATGAATACGAAGTTGGGTCAGACAGACAGGCGTGGATCCACAGAGTTCTGCTGGAGAACTCCTCAGAAAAACGTGCATGATCTTCGAGTTGGCTTTCGTTGAAGTGACCGTGAACGACCTTCGGTTTTACAACATCCGTGATCATAGCGAATCTGAACATGCAGATCTCTGCGATTTGGATCCATTCCTGCTTGGCCGGATTTTGATCCAGTTGGCTGATTGTTTGAGCGTCCGCAGGTTTTCCCCGCATTTGACAGGTAGGTTCATCGAATGAATTGGAACCACAATAAAAAAATTACAGGTATTGTTCACGACCAAAGTTATGTCTGTTGGGAGCAGATTGAAGCTGAGTGGCAGACGTCAGTAGGTCTGCAGAACTTTGCTGACGTCCAGGTGACTTTATCCGTCGGCCAGCACGATTAATCAGTGACATTTTTATGCTGTTCTTCCCCATTCCTCCAAATTCCATAAGTTCCAGATGACATTTTGCACGATCTAATTGGTTGAACTGTGATATGCTTGGAAAACCAGGGAGAAAGGAGTTTTTGCAGCTGCAGCAGAAAATTGTGCAGATGTGAATCTATTGTTGAAATACTGCATGGGCGAAGTTTGCTGTGGGTGTTACCAGCAACAATTTCCCAACTCAAACCAAAAGTGTAAACAAATGGTTTGGTGACACTTTGGCAGCCTCATTTTGGTCAAGCCACCATGTTTGCACAAGTTTGTTTGTTCTCCCTTCCAAATTTTGCAAAAAGAAAAATTCAGCACAAAATTTCCTGGGGGCCACTGGCAAAAGTATTCAGAAAAACAACTGAATCAACTGAGCTTCTTGCACCTTGAATTGAGACCTGTCATGGAATTGAAAAATTAAATACACACAGAGTTCTGTCTTGATTTCACTTTGCAAAACTGACCCTCTTGCAGGTCTTGCAGAAAAAATATGTTCGGGTGTCTGAAGCCTCCTTCTAATGTGCGTCAGCAATCCGCTGGATTTCACTTTTATTTCCTTTGTTGGTCGGAACAAAAGACACTTTCTGTCACCACTGCATGCCCCGCAGGTTGAGGAACTCCGCCCCTCTCTGATGAACACGACCGACTGCAGAGCAGAGCAACATCATTATTTTCCATCAATGGGAAGCGCCAAGTTCAGAGCACAGTGCTCAGCTTGGTACGACTTTCTCAACTATGTGTCATCTGACAAGTGTCCATGTTTTTGGGGCCACGCGCATTTGGCACGTTGTTTTCTTGTTTTTTTCCATGGTAACATTTGGAATCTTTGGAAGGAACTATTAGGGTGTCTAATTCTTCCTGCGTGAGAGATATGTTCTTGGGTTGTTACAAGAAATCAGATCATGACATTTTGTGCTTGGACTGACGTGGAGGTGATGGCGGAAGCAGGGGCACTCGCGGGGTGGGGGCCTCTGCAGTTTTGTATTTGCTTCAAGTGCCATATTCGTCAGAAAGTACGTAATCCACCTTCGAGCACAATTACCTTTTGAAAAAAATGTAACACACCTTGTACGTGCGACTTTGATCAACAATGGAAATGTCACATTAAACGTTGCTTTGTGCGCAATGGAGTGTTGACGTGCAGTCAAGAACCATCAAAGCCCACTTGCTCCTTGCCTGCAAGCACTTATTCTCCTTTCGTAGTGAATATTCTCACATGTCCCTGGCTTTATGACGACTGCACGCAGTGGTTGGTGCAGTTCGGTTCAAATGCATTGAAGCTAATGCTCAAAGATCTGACATGCAGCTTGACCTTCCGCCTTTTGCCGACCAAGCAGTGCTCTGTGTTTTCATTCGGAGAATCGTAATATTTCTCCCTTCAACAAGACCGCGTCAAATTGCAGGGGAAGTTCTGGGTAGACATCCACTCACGTCACGAAAAAAACGTTCTGACATTTTATTCCAGGGTTCTTGTTATGAAGTTTGAGTCGTCATGATACGAGGAGCATGCAGACTGGATAGTACAGCTTCGACGGAAAGAAACACGTTGCCTTTCATTGTGCCTGAGCAAAACTGTTATGATTTCTGGAGTTACCCATTGCGTGTTGCGATCTTTCCGAAGGAGCCTGGTTGGAAAGGCTCCACGAAAACTGGCAACTACTTCGGGTCTGACCTGTTCGGGGATTATCTCCGGAGAAGCAATACAGGAGCCATTGATGGAGATTACACGCAATGAATAGGTTTCTGCAAGGCAGCAAATTGCTGAAACACAGAAAACAATCCCACGTATCCGTGCGTTCTGCGGAGCATGTTTTCAAATTCCGGGATGGTTCTCATCCTACAAGATACGACTTATCAGAATTGTGAGGAGACCAGAAGCCCCTGCAGGTTATTCGGTGGTTGAGAAGCGAGGAACGAAGTTGGTGCACACGTGAAGTCTGTGCGAGTCAGTCAGGCTCGGGTGCAGTGAACTGAAGAGTTTAGCTTTCTTGGGAAAGTGGGAAGGTGGCGAAGGAAAGAGCAAGGACACAAGGAAAGCTGGACAAACTTCCAGATGTGTCTCAAACAGGACTGAGTTGTCTTTGGTTGCCCACACTTCGGGAGCAAATTGTTGCCAGTGTGGAGTCTCCGAGCCTGTCCAAAAATCTCTGACGCAGCAGCGTCTTCGTTTGCGGCAAGGATTCTGAACGGTCTCTCTTCTTTTGTTGGTCAGCGCGTGTCGTGTTTGCTGCCTAGAACGTGTCCTAACAGCAGGAACCTGCTGAATCATTGATGGCACACATGCTGCACTGGAGTTTGACGGGTCCACTCAGATTTTGCAGTTCCAGTTTCAGGAATATCTGTTCAAATGGACTCCATTTCGGCCTTGTGGACAAGATGTTGTGTGCAAGTCAACAAGCGCGTCTGCAACATCATTTGGTCGAGTTGGGTACACGAAGCTGAACCTTCGAGGTGTGGAAGCGTGGACATTCTCGTGTCACAGTTTGCTGTACAACAGTTGCGCACCATTGTGATGGCCAGTGGGGTCCTGTCAAAACACAGGCCTGAATGTTCAGCACTCGACCGTGGGTCACGAGGAAACGTGTGTTCAGCAAAAGTCCACTGCAGCCAGTGGTGTTTTTGCTCCGACTGCCAAGCCGTATTGTTGCGCAGGTGGTGACAGTTTGAAACCCAAATGCACCATCCGGAGCTGCTGCCAGAGGTTATCAGTCTATCAATCGTCAAATTCCCAACAAAGCGATGAGTTTTCACTGTATGTTTTCGTTCATTGCTCGGGAATGTGCACGAAAATTGTTGTACATTTTCAGGTGACATCAGACAGATGCAGATTAATACGTAATGATAGTTGATCAAGCAGCTATCAAATTGAGTGAGTGATATTGATGACACTTTTGCATCCAGTCGTGACGATTCAATTGATCCTCTGTGATGGGCTCAACAAGGGGTCGCAAAGTTGTTTTCAGTTGCCTCTGGCTTTGCACGAACCTTTTCCATGTTTGGAGCAGACTGACTTTCAGCTGTTGTGTGGGACAAAAAGTGCACCACGCGCGGGAGTTTGTTGTTCTGGACTTCGGACCTCAGTCAAGACTTGGTCGGGCCTCGTGCCGCAATCCTGGATCCGCAAGAGATGAGTACAATGTACAAAAGTAGAAAAAGCTCAGGTGTGGGCTGTTTGAGAAAACGAGTTTGCCTTGCAGGACATTTGTCGTGGAAGAGCCCATACCATGCTGTTCAGTCCAAGAACTGGTGCCAAAAAGAAGGAAATACACCACACTGTTTAGTCCAAAATAGCTGATACCCTGCTGCTCAGTCCATAAGAATTGGCACCAAAAAGAAGGAAATTGCATGTAAACTGTGCTATTTGGTCTGAAAGAGCCCTTACCATGCTGCTTAGTTCATAAGAAATGGTGCCAAATTTGAATTTGGTGCCAAAATTGACTTAGCTCATCAGAATTCATGGAGAGATATTGACTCTTCAGTATCCCATCTTGAAATGTTACAAAGCTTCTTGCTTCTTCCAGGGCCACTTGTGCTTGTGCCCTAGTATGAATGTAAATAAGACTCAGCTGATTAGAATGCAAGGAGAGAGATATTGCCTTTTCAGCATCCAGAATTGAAATGATAATTATGCTTCTTGCTTCTTACAGGGTCATCTGCCCATATTCCCTGGGATGAACACAAATAAGCTCAGCCAATCTGAACACATGGGGAGAGATGTTGCCTCTTTAGTGTTCAGAATCAAATGATACTGATGCTGCTTCTTGGGCCATTTGCACTTGCACCTTGGCCTGAGCATAAATGATGCTCATGGGGAGGATGTCCCATGAAGCAATATGCCATTATGGACAGACATATACTGACAATAATAGTCGCGCTTCCGTGACTAAAAAAACGAGTGCAAACGGTGGCTATTACTTCAGAATGCGAAGACCGGCTGGCGAGGTGGAGGTCAAATCCACCCTGGAGAATTTTTAGAGTTCTGCTTTTCTCAGAGGGGTTTGATCTGTCAACCCGTCCTGTCAAATTGAGGGAGGTGCACTATTTCTTCTGTCCTACGGAATGAGTTTTGACATTGAAGAAACCACGCACAAGGGCGACCACTCAGCAAGCTGTTCGTAAATCAAACAAAAGCAATTTGACCGACGAGGTCACAGCAAAATGAAGCTGCCTGTTCATATTTGCTGCAGACAGTTGTCTGTTGTACATCATCTTCAACAAAGTTCACATCAGCGGCGGAAGCACAAGCTTCAGATTGTCAGATTTGTAGTGCCTCAGGATTGATGCCTACACGGTGGATGCTTGCATTGTGGGTCTTGATGGATGTTCTCCACAGGTTGGAAGCTCGCATCAGTCATAGTTGAATCTGCGGCGAGCCATTCAAAGCATCCAACGTGGACGTGATCAGAAGAGCTGATTTCTCTTCACTACATTGTCCACACAACTTTTTGTGACACGGTCAGCTGAGTACGTCGTGCATCTTTTCACAAAACAGCAAGGTCCAATGACATGCACGAGGCCCCTCGTTGTGTCTTGATCGATTTGAAAACGTTGCGCGTCACGGAGTTGTCACGACTGAATAGGTTCTTACATTTCATCCAGAATGTTCCGTCTGGTCGCTTCCAATTGTGGACAGACAATTGTATTTCAGATACCCACATTTTATAAAACTCTTGGCAAAAATGGGATACAGTACTTCCATCGTTTCTGCATGACTTGGAAAACATTTTGGGTTTCGAAACTTCCAGTTTTGCTGCTTCAGTTTGTTTCAAGGTGTTTTTAACTTCTCCGGCCCAGTGACAGTCGACCAGGGAAGGAAAAGGCAAAATGCGAAGTAGCACTCGCATTTTTGTGTTGAGCCTGATTGTACTTCAAGGAGCATCGATGACGAATGTCATAATTTCGAGCCCTTTGACTCTGGTGAGGATTTCTGAGAGCCAAGCTGACGTTCATTGCTTTACCGGGGGGGGGACTTGCATTGTGTTTGGTTGCAATGGTCAATGCTGCTTGTGCTACGATTCACCAAACCAATAATTGGCTATTTGACCCCATTTGCACGCATTGTTCCAGCAAACCGTTCAGTCTGCCTGCCAGAAGATGTTGTTTTACCCAAACTGATGGTTCATTACCTGGGGTGGGGGTAAAATTGGTAACCCCTGTGTCAAGTAACAAATTGTTGGTTTGGGGAAAGCAATATTTCCTGGCAGGCAGACTGGCCTTTCTGCTGCTGCCGGAACAATTCGTGTTGTGGGCACAATGACCACTGCACGGTACCGCCGGGCTCGTTGATTTTTGACTCTTGTTTTAATGACCTGTTCCATCAAAGTGATTGATGTGTTGTTGACGAACACACAACTTCCAAACCGGAAAGCTCGACCCCCATCCATAGGAAGCTGGTGACGTGATGAGACATTTCTACCCAAAGACTCGTCATGTGGAAAAGAGGTCGCTATCCTCGAGGCCCAGGCCTGGATCCGTGGGATCAGGGCTTGCATCCACGAGGCCCACGCCTTGGGTGCACACTCTTGTCCGATGGATCCAGGTCCTACGGCCCCGGGGATCCGGGCAGACGTTGACTCCTGCAGACCTGGATCCACGTGGCCTGGTCTGGATCCACAGCGCCTGGGCTTGCATGTTTGGCAAAGCCTGGGTCTGTGGGGCCAGGACCTGGATCTATGGGCCTGGACTTGCACCCTTGCGGTATTGGAGCTGGATCCATGAGGCCAAGGCCTGAATGAAAGGATCCCGGCTTTTATCTGCGGGGTGTGGGTCGAAGGTTTGATTTGAGATTGATACACTGCGATTGGTGCACGAGTAACTCAATTTTGTGACTTTGCTCCGTCCACAACTTTGTAAAAGACAACCCAACGTCAACATCGCAGTGATACCAAGCTTTTCCAACATCAGCAAAGGACATGTGAACGTTTGTGAAACAGTCTTGTGTCTTGCTTGAGATTGAAAATTGATCCTGTCATGTCACATTTTTGGAACACGCGCTCGTAGCCAGCAGTCCACTGGTGAGAAAGCAAAGTCAGGGGAACAAGCGGATTCGGTTGTGCGACCTTTCTTGGAGAACCTGGCCGCATTTTCTGTGCAGAAGACCCAGCGTCTGAAGGAACTGGGCGACGACGACGACTGTTGGGAGCGGCGGGTGTGTTCACCGTCTCAACTGTTGCGTGCTTTTGTGCGGGTTCTCTGTGGAAAAGGCTTCACATTCCAGAGAGCATCCGTGCACAAAGTACGTTCCGGAACGCCCAGGCATCACTGAACAAGTGATCGAATTTCTGTTTTTTTGGCCATGCAATGATGAGAGAGCAAAACCAATTGCTGCCTGCTGCATTTAACAGCTTCCGAACCGCAAATCTATGGCCATTTGTGTCTGTGTGCGATCTTGAAACGATGGAATGTTTGTGTACCTGCGCTTTCAGTCTTCACAATGAGGTATATTGTCTGTTTCAAGCGTGGTAGATACACGCCAGATAATGGGAAAATATTGTCTTGCATTTTGTGAAGAATTTGCGAATCAATATTGTTGTACGAAGACACATTGCGTATCCCTTTGAGACTTGATTGCGGGTGTACTTTTGCGATGTAGTCCTTGTGAGAGACATTGTGTGGTCAGTAATGGCTGATAGCGGTGGAGACAATGCAGCTAATGCAGCACGAGTCCTTCTGGAGAATGGAATGGGATTTTGCGCGCAGATACTTTACCTTTGCAATGCGACACACCCAAACGAGGCGCTAAACAAGGCTGCAGACACAATGACGACTCAAAAGCATCCGGTGGCTTCATGCACAGTATTCCGTTGCAAATGCCTTTCTGCTTCACCAGCTAAAGCTTCAGGATTCTCAGAACACGTATGAGTCTTGTGTATGGGAAGTGGGAGCACAACAAAAGTTGTGTTGACGAAAATATCCACAGGGTGAAACCACTTGAGCCAAATTGTAACGGAGAGCAAGAACCTTCAGTGTTGAGCCGCACTCCAGATGAAGAATTCCGCATGTATGATGTGTATGGATTCCGCGTTTTGACAACAGCAGATCAAACCCTGGTGACTTCTTGCTCATTCCTCATTTTGTCTCACAACACCAATTCGCACGACATGACTTTTGGGGCTCAGCACTGAGCTGAACTTGAAAGAAATGCGTGGTTTTGATGATGGTGTCGCGGTTTTTGCGTCGGGATTTTATTGTTGCTCAGTCTGCCAGTTTGACATGTGGGACTTGGCCACTAACCTGCAGAATGGATTCTGACGATGGACAAACGAGATGAAAAGTGTTCGATTGTCATTGGCGATACCAAGGCATCAGAAAGCCACAGTCAAACTTGGTGAAAACAAGGTCTCGGATCATGCAGAATGCACATTCAGAGATGATTTCAAGAAATTTCTGCACTTCAGCAATTCCTAAAGGGCACTCTTGTAGCAATAACACTGCAAGAACAGGTGTGACACGCGACACGCCAAGTGGATCAGGTTTTCTCCTGGTACCAGGAAGTAACACCCCGGATGAAGCAACCGTGGTCGAAATCTGAGGTTGAGTTGTGGTGTTGAGGTTCACAAAGAGATTCTTTGGAAACGATTTTGATGCAGCTGCAAACCGTGCACTGGCTCTTGTCGACACGAAAGTTGGAATACACAGTTTACGCTACGCAAGTGGAAAAAAAAGCTGAAGAAAAAACACGGTGTTGAGGTGTTTGAGTCTCAGCTCGTATCGTAACTTTGGGGGAGTCTTCGTTTCTCGTTAACAACCAGACTTTGCTTCTCGGTTGAAGTCGTTTTGTACTCGTGTTCCCAGCAGTGGCTTTCGAGCCCAGCTTCACTTGCCGTTTTGACTACAGTGGAGACTGGACTTGGAACTGGAGTGAACGTCAAACGTCTGCACGCTGGGAAGTGTCATCTGCAGCTTTTCGGAATTCGGTTTGAGGCGGAGTGTGAGAAATCTGTCATTCTGCATGCGCAACGTGCGAATGTGATTGAAACGAAAATTAGAATTTTGGTGGATTCAGCATTGGGGCTCGCTTTGTGACTTTCAGCTGTCTGTTTGCGATTTCAGAATGGCGTTCAGACACACGATGAAGGGTCTCGCAAGGCGGTACAAGAGTTGCGTGTCAAAACGTTTCTTCTCCAAGCAGTCGTCCGAGTACTCATAAGTACAAACCGGATCTTTTGATCAAATTTTCTTCTTTTTGGTCGCAATCTGCATGCTTTTGGTCATCGGCATCGATCATGCTTGGGATCAATAGTCAAGCCAGCGATCCACATTTGTGGAAGTTCGGCGATCTGTTTGAGCCATCACTCTATCGCAATGTGTTTTTCCTATTGACATTGTGATCTTCTAAAATGAGCTTGAAAATCTGGACTTGTTGTTTGTTTCCTGTGTTAATCATTGTTGGACTAACCCTGTTGGATCTAACCATGCAGAAAGCCACTCGAGAGGAACAAAGGACTGTCATTAAGTTTTTGGTTGTGGAAGGAGCCACACCCATTGACATTTGGCAATGCCTGCAAAATGTGTTTGGTGAGACAGCTCTTGGGAAAACACAAGTGAGAATGTGGTGCCGACGTTTCAAAGAGGGTGATGGCCATGAACCAGTGACTGATCTGCCTCAGACAGGAAGACCAAGAACAGCTATTGTGAAGAGGACAATTGATTGTGTGCAACAAGAACTGGACCAAGATTGCAGAGTTTCTGTCAGAAGAATCGTTGAAAACACTGGGTTTTCACAGGGTACTGTCCACAGAATCCTCAAGGATCACCTTCATGTCAGATGCCTGTCTTGCAAGTTTGTCCCAAAGATTCTGACCACTGAGCAGCGCCACCAAAGAGTCACCATGTGCCAACAGAATTTGGCAAATTTGGCAGCTGATCCACTGTTTCTTGACAAGTTCTTGACTGGAGATGAATCCTGGCTCCATCGGTATGATCCCGACTCCAAGAAGACCTCATCACACTGGCTACCAAAAGGGAACAAAGTGCATCCACAGGACAAGGACTGTGTGCAAATCCATGATGATTGCCTTCTTTGACTGCCGTGGTTTGGTTCATCTTGAGTTCGCACAGAGGACAGTGAATGCTGAAAGGTATGGTCAAGTCTTAGACAGACTCAAGGATTCAGTGAGGCACAAAAGGCCTGGTCTCTGGCAACCAGATGTCGTGGTTCCACACCTCAGAAATACCTGGTTTCACCATGACAATGCATACCCACACACGGCCAATGCAACAGCAGTGAAGATCACGGATTTCCACTGGGCACCCCATCCCCCCTACTCGCCAGATTTGGCTCCATGTGACTTCTTCCTCTTCCCTTTCCTTAAGAAACACATGGGAGGAGTCCAGTTTGACACTGTTGAAGATGCACAAAGGGAGGCCAAAAGGATTCTGAGAGCCACACCCGAAGCTATGTACTGGAAAGCAATCACAGAGGATCTTCCATCACGTTGGCAAAGGTGCATCAAGGCAGAGGGCCATTACTTCGAAGGAGGTGTTGGCAAAGGCCCAGAATCTGAAGCAGAATCCTCTGACTCTGACTCGGACACAGACAGTTCTGATGAAGACTAAAATTGCATGTTGATAGGCAAAATGCCATGGCGATCGAGTGTTGCGGAAATGCTTGAAATTCTAATCACTGATCTACACTAATAAAACTTTGTTAAGATCTGCAAACAGGTGTTCAATCAATGGCCAAGACCCTCATGGGGAAGCCTCTCAAACATCATGAAAATCCGTCCACTGCAAGTACTCATATGAGTACTCGATCGGTTTGTTTTGGTACGGTCCTCGTACATGTTGAGTTTTGTTTGAAAGACGCGAACTCGTCTCTCACTCGTAATGGACAGGTATTCAGCTGCTTTGAGCGGAGCCAAGACCGCGCGAGAGGATTTTTTGTCACCTGATTGGCAGGCTACAAAACAGGTGTCAGGATATACTTTGTGGACGCAATGATAGTGATCAAGATTAGTTACCCACACAAACTGATCCGGGCGAGACCGCTGTCGCTGCCAACGATTTTAGGTCCGAGTACAATGACACATTGTCTGAATTCGAACATAACTCGGTGTGTGTCCGTATGGATGACAGCGGCATGAAATATTAAAATAGACATTGAAAATACAGTGAAAATTAAAACGTGTCGTGTGTTTTCATGAGAAAAAAGAAGGCCGATGGTGTGTGCAGCTCCGTGTTCCAGAACGCAGAAATTTCATCCTCTTGTTCATTCCTGTCAGGTTGAGCTGTCCACGCAGTTCACGATGTTCCGTGCTGCGACTGTGCGAAACCGAGGCAAACACAGCTGTGACCTGGGACAAATTTTCAAAATTCCAATTACTTTTCTGAAGGGAAAGAGATCGACATGTCTGCACACGGCGTGGATTCAAACAGGCCAGGAACAAGCCAAATGGGTTGCGTGCAGTGCAGGACTGACCTGACTCGCTTGGAAGAATTTCTGTTTTGTCTTGTGACAAAGAGTAGATCTATTGCATAGAGTGTTGCATGCCATTTCTCTTGATGCTTCGAGCGCATGCCAGAGAAACAATTTGAAATCACTTGACACACAGATGTTCATATTGTATTATTTTTTCAGATGAAAGTTTGAGCAGCTGAAAAAAAGGTCGAATGAAGAGATCACAGGACCGCGAGTTTGGATTCCTCGCGTCAGTGGTCGCAGCAGCAGCGGCAGCGGTGTCAGCAGGGCAGCAGCAGTGGATGAACGCGGCAGCAGCCCATGGCCCAAGGGCGGCCGGCCTGGCGGCACCCGTCACATGCAGCTGCAACCGCAGCAGCAGCGCACCCTAGTGGCGCAGTGCCCATTGAAATGACAGACTACCGGGCGCCTCCAGGGACCTCGAGAGGACGCAAGGCATCCAACAATGGCTACCAGGCCATGGATCCCGACCTGCGCTCAGCGCCGCAGTGGAATGAGATTCACCGCGGGTCCGTGCTCCCGCCCTCGGCGGAGAAAAACTTCGAGTCGAAATATTTCGCTCGGACTAAGATTCCAATCAAGACGTCCATTCAGGGAAAAGTGTACAACTTCCTGGAGAGGCCAACGGGTTGGAAATGTTTCATCTATCACTTCACTGTGTGAGTATTCTTGAACTTTCTATTTTCTGGACCCAATTGTTTTGTTGTTACACTCAAAAAGGCGCGCGTCAAAATCTGGGCATCTGCTGCCAGCAACAGGTGCATGCACGTTCGTCGTCTTTTTCAGCCTCATTTCAGGGGTTGTTTCACTGAGGTTGTTTTGGAAGTTTGCCATGCCAGGCAAATGGAGAAGCAGAGTCATTAGTAAATCAAAATGTCTCGGGCCGGGTAGTGCAGGAAGATAAAGAACCAGTAATGAGATTTTTCATCAAGATAAGGCTCAGCTGTGTAACAATGAAGGTTTCCTGCGCAGATTTATTGTCAGACATATCAACATGCGACGTATATGTCATTGTGGTGCTCTTGTATCGATTTTCGTTGAAGGATTGACCGATAAGAAACTCTCCTTGCACTGATGAACGGGTTTCCTCTGCAGACAGCAAGTTGCGTTGATCGTGTGAAAGCTCCTGAAAATGCAGGTTCTTTTCAAAAAGAACAATTGTGGCTGACTTCACAAGGAGGATACTGGGTCTTGGAAACTTCATAGGTAATTGGACAGGGAAGATTTGGGGTTGCCTTGGCAATTTCTGTTTCCTGAAATGAAAAGTTGCAACAATGTGCAGCAGGTGCGCTGTGCGCCAGGTAAAGAAAGCCGCGCGTCGTGATCAGCCGAGCTGACGCAGAGAAAGATTCTCAAACGACAGTTGATACTCGTACGTTGAAACTATGCGCGAGGAAAAAAAACAACGCATGTGCAGAGGAAACTCTCGGGTCGTAGGGGCAGACGAAGAAGGACTGAAAGTCACGATTTCAACATTCGTCAGTCGTGAACTGTCTTTTTAACGGCAGAGAACTGATGGGTGGAACTTGGTGGAATTGTGGATTTGACGCACGCCGCAATATCTGCTTTTTAACCCACGCATACACGTATATGGCAGACAGGATGAATTGACCTCAACTTGTGTAAGTTTTAATGTGAGCAACATTGATCACGTCAATCCACACGTCAAATGCCTGGCAATTGTGAAAGAACTTGTTTGCAAAGGGATCAGACCTCGATTGCGTCAAAAAATGCTGTCATGGTTCTTCATCTTGAGTGTGGTGTGTAAAACACCGACCTTTTGTGTCCCCCAAACAAAAAAAAACCTGTTCTGCCCTTCGAATCCAGAGGCCGGTTCCACACTGCAACATTCATGACAATTTTTGTCCTGTGCTCGATCGAATGGACTTTTGTGGATTCATCAAGTTGTTACCTTCATTTGAAATGAATGAGCCGCAAACGTAGTTTTCATTCACAACGCACAGCAGGTGAAATTTTGCTGAACAGTGAAATTTGAGCATTTTGTTTTCAAAATATTAGCACTTGGATATTGACATTGACTTCCAATCGATATTATCTTTTCACGCAAATGAAAGAGGTGCTGCAGCTGGGCGGACATTAGTTTGATTTTTCCGTTTTCAACATTCGCTGCTTTCAATCCAGCTGTTTTAATATCAACCGCTGCAACATTGCCTGGTGTGGAGCGCTCGCCAAACGATGAATGCTGAGTTTGCAGCTGCCCTCGCCACCGAGCAGTGCGGTTGTGAGAAAGTGGACGTTGCGTCCACAAGTTTCCCCATCACCCCACCCCTAGCCCTCGAGATGTGTCCATGTCACTCCCCCCCAGAACATGCCAACTGGTTGGTGCAGATACGAGCCTGCACCACATGATCACTGAGAGGCGTGGCAAGAAGTTGTCTGCTGAGTTGGAAGCAGAGAATACTAGAAGACCCTTCAAACATTTTTGAAAACTTGCAGCAACACTCTTCAGTGAAGATCACTTTGAAAACCAGAAACGCCTTTTGGGCCGAATGTGCCGCTGGCTGGTCTGGGACCAGTGCAACTGGTCCAGGTTCTTTCCAACCAGACCAAGACCTATGGAACTGGTGCTGGACCGACAGAACCAGACCCAGATCCATGAATCCAGTCCTGGACCTATAGAATCAGACCCAGACTCTTTCAGCCAGACCTGCAGAGCCAGACCAGTAGAACTGGATCTGTTGAACCAAAACCGCAGCTAGTTGTGGTAGTCTGGTTGTTTTGGTCCAGTTGTGCTGGTCTGGATACGCTGGTCAGGTTGAAATGGTTTCCATGTACTTGGTTTAGTTGTGCTGGTTATGCTGGTCTGGTTTGCCCGGACCAGTGACACCAGACCAGCACAACCAGACCACAGTGCAACTAGACCAGGACAACCCACCCAGTTTGTCCAGTTCCTTCAGTCCAGTTCTGCTGGTTTAGTTCTGTTGTTCTGGTTCTGCATTTCCAGTTCAACTGATCCAGTTGGTTCTGCAAGTTCTTGTCCAAAAACCGCATCTCACAAGAAACCACCACCAAACACAACTGTTTCACACATTAAAAGGTCCCAGGTACGAATAAACTCTTCCATTGGAGCGGTTATTTTGCGCCTTGCATTCTTGTTTGTGAGTGAGATTTTCCCCGCGGCTTTCGCGACCATGGCAGGCGTCTATTACTTGACGAAGTTGTGTGCACGGAGTGCGTGGGCGCCTCGCACAATTGACCTGTTGTTTCTTGCTCGGGCCATTTCAGTTTACGAGGGAATCCCTTATGAAAAAATCTCGCTTCGTTGCCGTGTTGACCACAAATCAACTTCATCCTCTAGCCCTTTGTGGAAACAATGCGTGCGGCTTAATCTCGGACGGAAATTGCCACCGATGTCAAACAGCCGTCCTGGATCGCCTCACAAAGCCACCAAACATTTGTCCTGCAGCAGACGGGGCCGTTGGGTTTTCAGTCACTAAATCTGGTTGTTTCTATCTTGAATCTTGTCTGATAACCATGTGGCTGCTGATCACACCAGTGATGTTTCGAACAAGGCTTGTAAAACGCTCCGTCCGTCGTGCCTTTGCCCCAGGGGCTGAGGGGAAGAAATGTCTGCCCTCCTGCGTACTGAAGAATTTTACTTTCTGCAGCTGCAGCGTCAAAGGCTGCGGGAGTTTCCCTCTGTTTGGTGGTTTCCACCAAAGTCCGATCTGGCTCTGATTCTCCCAGACACTCGATTCTTTGCTGTCAATCTGAACATTTTCAACGGAGACATTGACCACCAGGCTCGTGCTGGTTGGTCACATGGGTTGTGGTTCTCGCACGTGCCTTGGTGCCCGGAAGTGCGGCGAACGCGTACGTTTCTCTGTTATCGACTCCGTCATTGCTTGAATATCAGATTTCGCTGCATTACGCTTCGTAGTCGGATGTCGCCCGCAATTTCTCGTGGTGTCATGTCTGTTGCTCCTAATCATATTCCACACTGATTTCCTTTGCACGGATTATTTGCTGTTGGGCCTCAGGGCAATCTGTTTCGACTGCAGGTCCCTGGGAATGTTTTACGTACTCTCGCTGCAATCGAGAGCAGATTTGAAAAGATGCTTTGCAGAACTTGTTTGATGTCAAGCATGAGCGTCGTGACAGGTATTGAACTGCAAGACGGCGACAAGCTGTATGTGCAGACGTCGAACGCTGTGTCTGAGTGGAGCCTGGAAACCACGAGGAAAACATTCTTCTACCTGGTGCTATTTCCAAACATTTTTAGGCACTAACAACAGTGAGAGCTGTGACACGAAAAGCATTATGACATTAATAATGCATGGAAACATGAACTCCTGGTAAAAAGTGACGGACACCATGTAAGATTTCTTGGAAGTGCGCTCGCTGGCTGGCCCCTGGTTCCACCGTGATCCCAATTGAACGAATCCGATTTGAGTGGGACTAACATGAAAGTAATTTCCATTTGAGGTGTCGCATGTGCTTCGCACGGCAAGGGCAAAGTTGTTTTCTCAGGCATACGAGTGAAGAATGCATCGTCTGAAGTGATTTGCACCATTTCATTTGGGCAAAACTGCCGGGGCTGCGGGGCATGCAGTGGACCCGTTGTAATTTCATCTCCGGACGGACTTGTTGTTCACAAATGCGTCGCATTCACTCACAACCTGCAGCCCTGAGCACAGCTTAAATGGCACGCAGTGTTTTTCCGCCCAGAACAACCATTGTTCTCATCGAATACGCTCCAAAATGCCAGAGCAGAAGCATATTGTGGAACGTAAAGCTTTGAGGCTGAAGGAAGGGAAAATTGTCGGCAGTAGCGCGCAGTTCACAACGAGTTGGACGTCACGAACACGCAAAAAAATTTGACATCATTCACGGCCAAGCAACAACGTGAACACAAGTGCATCATTCACCATTGTCAAATTCTGTGACAATGCAGAAACGATTCGGTCTGCCAGTGTCTTTACAATCTGTGCTGTGAGCTCCTGTTGCTTTTGGAAGGACAGTGGACGCGCGCTCGTACTGACCTCGCCTGCAGTATGTCCACGATCACTCCCGTGGCATGTTTTGTCTGCTGTGTGTTTCAGGGCTTTTGTCCCTGCATATGCCGTGATCCTACAATTGCCATCAATAAACGCAGCACCATGAAATCTGTTGATGGTATCTGTGCAAATAATCGCTGCTGGTGTGTGAAAGATGATCTTGATACGGATTCGTGTGGTTCAATGCGCACAGGCCTGTTTTCGTTTGCATGGCAAGGGAGAAGCACTGCAAGCAATTGTAGAAATGAAAGGTTGTTCATGGCAATGACTTCAGAGGCTTAAGAGATGTAACGTGCGCCATTGAAAGACCTTGCTGAAGGAGAAATATTTGCTCATAGGCAGAGTAAACAACTGGCTTGATTATAAATCGAAGTTAGGCTGAACAGCTTTTCAGCTGGCTGAATGATGTGTGCTCAAGTTAATACACTGCTTCCCTTTCGGAATCTGAAAGTGTCCTGGCGGTGCAAACAAGAGACGGCGAACTCGAAGTTTCACTGATTCGAAGCCAGCGCACCTTCAATTTTCTTTCAATTCTCACGTTGAAAGTATATCTATGCTCTGGTTGTCTGTCTCATTTCGTGTCACAGATTTACAAATTGGTTTCTGTTCGTGGTGGAGCTTCCAAACGTTTTTGCACTGGCGGAGGAATTATGCGTGCGGTCCTGTGTTTGTCATGGTGAACCCACACTCGAGGCACGCACGCATGCACGCGTACATTCACGCACACACAAACGCACTCCACATTGGATCAAAATGCCACTGAACCCAACATTTTTGGACCGCAATTCCGCAACGATCGACGCGTGGCTTTGCAGTTGGTCAGTCAATAAGGAGGTGGTTCGAACTCAGAGACATCAATCACGCGTTAGACAAAGCAAGGTAGTGATTACGTATTGGCGTTCCAAGTATCTGTCATTTTTGCTTCATTCCAATCTCGTTGCCAATTTTCCATTGCCTTTCCCTTTGCAAAGGTGTGCCGTGTGTGTGTGTGTGTGTGTGTGTGTGTGTGTGTGTGTGTGTGTGTGTGTGCGTGTGTGTGCGTGTGCGTGGGAGTCGGACTGCATTTCGATGTTGTTTGAAATCTGGCAAACTTCAAGTCAAAATTCTCATGACAAATGAACCGTTTTGACTTCCTTGCCAGACAGACCTGTTCCAATGACGGACTCATGGTCTTCGCCTTTTTGTGCTGATGTTTTGAAAGCCTGACACTGGACTCCGTCAGACAACATAAATCCCAGTCAGCAAAGGTTCGTCTCCTCTTTTCCAGTTACTCTTGCGTGAAAAATCTGTCATGATGACACCAATTCCAACACTAAATTTGGACGACATACAGTTTGGTGTGGAACCTGGTCATCTCAACCTATCACATTACCCAGTCTCACAACACAGAGACCGGTAGTGCCAGAAGACAAAATCAAGCTGGAAGACCCTGACGTTCATCCTTGTGTTTGTTCTTCTCGCTGGTGTATTGCCCAGTTTGGTACTGTCTCATTGGCTACCTGATATCCTTTTTTTTGTGTGAGATAGGTTCCAACACCTTTGAGTGAGTGAGAGGATCCAAATGTTGATTGGCTCCACATAGTGGATTCCCCTTTCCATTGGTGCCCATGAAAATTTTGGTGTGACAAAGCAGAACGTCAGAATCATTTCCGCTGGCTCATGGTTACAATCGTGATACTCTTGTTGGAGGTGGATTTATGCATATTCTGCAGTCCTGTCAACTCAATGGATGATTTTCTTGAAACAAAGCTAATTTGGGGTCCAGCTCTCGTATCGTAGATGAACATTGTTGTGAGCCATGAGCAAGCGTGATGGATAAGGCCAGTCATTTGACTCGTATCGTGTGTATTGCCGGTCCAGACTCGTGAGGAACAACCGAGTCAGGTGTAGAACCTGGCACAGAACCTGGTGCCACAAAGGCAAAGTGGAATTTCAAAGGTTTACAGTCATTATCTTCACCTTTCACGTCACAAAGGAAGAGAGAGAGAGGGCTCCGCAACGCCTGAGAGAGAAAAAGATTAAAAGGCCTTTAAGAAGTTGTGTTGGTTTACTTTTCGCACTTCGCATCGACGTGCGAGTACGGGTACGAGCACAGAGTGGGAACAGACACGAGTGCAGCATGTAACGTCGGATTGCTTCCTCCAGCGCTTCAACAGCATTAGTCTCGCCACTTTATTTCTCTACGCCTTTATCAAGTTGTCCTAATCAGCACAATGTTCATGTTCCGTTTATGCCGTGGTGAACATTACCCCAACAAAGGTTCACGCATTCTTGTCAACAAGCCAGAAGTTGCCAAGAATGTGATCATTTTCCCCTTGTCGTGAGCCGATGGTTTGCATCGTTGGGATACGATGAAACAAAAGCAAACGCTCCAGGTGTTACGACCTGTGGGGCTCCACCTGCCCCGAGGTGATGGCGAGCTCTGACAATAACGCGCAACAGATGACGAACAACAGGTACCATCCGCACTGTGCTAATCAGGGTGCAAACAACCCAAGCATACCCCGCAGTCATCTGTTCTCATGACTGATCCTGGCAACAGCTTCGTGTTCGCACTTTTCTCTGGGCACCAGTACCGTTGTTCCGGCTCACATTCAATTCTAACCAGATTTGTGGCGTTCAAAACACGCTAAGGGCGACCAGCGAAGCACCGGAATGAACAAGGAGGCTCCACAATCAGAAAACAGGTGACCCCACAGGAAGAAATTTCTTTGGTGTCGGATCCTCAACGAACCATGCATGCAAAGTGAACGTTGTTGTCGGAAACAATTCAGGACTTTGCATGGTCATTCGGCTCCACCCACCAAAGGTTCATTGAGTTCTCATGTGCACGAAGTCAGTTCGACAGAATATCCCTATGCAACACACCAGCCTTCATTCTCAGTGGCAGGCAGGGAATGTATCAGGTTGGGCACCCATCTGCAAAGCAAAATGAATCACCACTGCGGTACAAGTGTCATGATAATTATTGCTTTGTGCTGAAGTGCAAGTTTTCTCACATACACCTGACGTTATTTTGCAGCTTGCAAGTGAATTCGAACTGATTCGTCTTTTTGAGCGCGCGACCGTCTTGGCGGCCAAGCGCGCTTTGTGCAGTCATGATGAGGTGTGCGTGTAAACATGAGTTGCACTGGCGAGTGGTCTGGTCCCAAAATTGCAGGAAAGGTCAAACAGTATTTTTACGAGTGTGGCCTGTCCCAAAATTTTGGGACTGGACTCCTCCCGCCAATGCGTTGGGGTGTGCGAGGCCCAGTCCCATTCTTCAGCAAAGAAAATCGCCGAACAAAAACGGCTACCACCAGATCTCTGATCTTCTGTCTGAGGTGTGACAATTCTGTACCTCTCGGGCATGAAGCCTCAACGAAAAGTGTCGAATTGTACGTGCAAGGCAAGTGTAGATGGGACGGGCCATAGTCGTGCCAGATGGAGTCATTGAACCAACATTTCCAGACAACGGCGACTCCACTTTCCGCAGTCGTGGGCAGATTTGAAGCAAAGAGAGTGTTGGATTTCCGCGCAGAAAAAGGGATGCTCTGCGTCATAAGCTACGGTTACATTGTCACAGTGGTGGTTGTGCTGCTTGACATCGGCGCTTCCAGTTGGTGGCATGGGGCGACGGAAGAGACTCCGACCGTCGAACTGGAGCCTTCTCATTTGACTTTTGTGTGTTTTCCGTAAACCTTGTTTGTTGTTCAGGCAGCGAGCTGAGGAGACTGAACTCCAGGAGGGGCAGGCTGTCCGTCGTCCATGCCGTCATGCCCAGATGTGGAAGATGCGGACGGCTGATCGCGTATGGTTGGGTTTGACGAGTTCACCAGCTGAGAAGAGACTTGATGCTCGCAACCAGATTCGGCCATTGAATGCAGATTTTGTCGCTCTGTGCCAAGAAACGCTCATAATCTTTTGAAGGACAAAAACGAAAGGGACCTTTCTGAGAGAGAGACCACTCGGGTTTGCTGTTTTCATCAGAACAACGATTGCGAAGTTTGTCAACTTGGAAATGGTGAGCAAGGCTGCATTCGTTGCAGGTCCGTTCAGGTTTTGGAAGAAAAGATATCCTTGCCTTTCCAGTGAACACGCAAAACTACAGAAAGGATCAAATACAATTTCTGGTCAAGCAAGTTGGAACAATGTACACTTCAATGCTCACAGGTCAAAACGTTCGCCTTGACTATGATAGAGATTTTGCGGCATTCTGATCGAGGACGACCACCATGAAACAAAAAACGTCCTTCACAACATCATCGGCAACAGCTAAATCTTCCCTCGTCATGTCTCTTCTCACAAGAGCAGAAATGGTCTTTTCCCAGTTACTAAATTATTAACTGAACAAGACGCTCGGTGGGTTTTTTGCCAAGTGCAGCTGTTGAAGAGTTGGCGGCGGAAGACCAGGTCTTTGGCTGTGGGCTCAAAGTGCGCTCGCTGCTGTAAAAGGTGTCAAGACTCAAATGCCGCTGTAAGTGATGACTTCCCTCATTACATCCATTGACCACATCACGAACATCCCAAGATACGAGCCGAAAGCTCCGTTTCCTCAGCCAGCGACTGCTGATGGTGTCCTTGTGTGATAGAACTGCGGTATTCGAGATGCGAGTGGATCAGAACGCCCTTGGAACTCTCCTCCTGTTTTGAGGTGCCGTATACTCATGCGTTTGACTGCGGTCTGCTTGTGTGAATCAATTGATTCTGCGGGGTCCTTTCCATGTGCACCAAATGCGTTGTACAGCATTAATGTGACGGTGAATCAAAGACTCCAGTTCATTATATATTTATTGCGACAACATATTAACAGCCGAAATTGCTGCAGTTCGAGCTCAGAGTGCTTTACTTCTGGCTATAAACAGAACAATTTGTCAACGTGGCAACACAACTCGTGTTTTGCGAAGCCTGAAACCCATCTGTCCTTTTGAGTAGGTCCACCGTGATTTGTTCACTTGATGCTTGAAAGTGTTCGTCAACTTGTGTCAGGGTTGCTGGGTTCGCTATTGACTCGTTGAATACTGCAGCACTTTATACTCTCTTTTTGCCTCGTATACTTTGAAAGTTAACATCAAAGCTGGAGCATGCCGTCAGATGACCCCACAAAGAAAATGTCAAACAGGCGCACAAAAGGACCTTTCCCGAAAGTTAGGAAGTATGGAAGTTGCACGGAATGCACAAGATCAGGAATTGAACTCGACAAAGTGCTGAATTGCATGAAAGGCCGAGTCCTGAGGGGCTTGTCACTGATCCTCACCTGGCCCCATGGCTGTTGTGGAGCCGCCGCGTCAACCTCCCAAGAGCCACAGCTTAGCAGGCAACTTCCTCACGTGCGAGGACCAAACGCCAGGCGAACTTGATGTGACAGTGTTCAAGAATTTAAGCAACGAGCTGAAGCGTTGTCAAGTCAAGTCAAGCTTATGTTTCTGGAATTGAAACAAGGACACCTGTCCGCCAAGACAAAAGTTGCTGTCAAGGGACTGGCGATGAGAAAGAAACACCGCAGGCTCACGTGTCCACGCCACGTGTCTCGTGACGACTTTCCGCAAAAAAAGTGAGCCCGTCAGTTTTCATTTCTGCCTCTTGTGGGTCAAAGTCTTGCGGTGTTTTGTGGCTTGTTGGTTGGCAAGCGTGCGACCTTCCAATGAGAGTGACCTTGAGGAAGAACATCAGAGTGCGAGCAACGGTGTGGTACAGATCGAAGGATGTGGCGTCACCTCTCATGTGTGCGTATTGGTTCTGGCCGAGCTTCTGAACGCGCTAAAGATCTACGCGTGTGACGGACGTGACATTAGCCTCCGCACACGCGATGAACTCGCCGCCAGTGTCACGGATCCCGTTCTTTGTTCCAAGACCTGTTCAAAAAATCTGATCGTGTGTTTCACCGAAAAAGAAGCAAAGCAGAATTGGTGGTGCATGTGGACAATGAGATGGAGAACCACAGCACAAAGTCATGAACCCGTTTTCCCGCTGTGCACCATGCACACGATGAGGTTGAGGTTGAGGCAGACACTGAGTGGGACATCAGGCTCAACTGGAACCCAGACTGCGCACCAGCACAAACAGTTTGAAGGTGCTGAGGTACATGTGATCGAAATCATCAGAGGAAAGGAGTTTGTTAAATCACGGAGGATCACTTTGCCTCAGCCTCAGAACAGACCGGAAAAATACAAGACGTCAAAAACTGCACATGGAGGGGTTGTCTGATGTCAGAATAGTGCGAAGCTCGTGGGACAACTGGACAAGATCAAGATCCAGCATTTCGTTGCCGGCAGCTGCAAATTGCATGTTGATACAGCAATTTGCCCGCAACTGATAATTTGTGGTCATTTGTCTGGTAACGTTGAGGGATTGAAGTGGTCATTGCAGGCAATGTCTGATTGATGAACGATACCCAGATGCAGTCAGAGCCGTCCGTCCCCCGACTGTCTCCAGGCAAGTGCGCCAGCGTAGCGAGACGTGCGGGAGGAAACACTTTGTGATATGTCGCAAACTAAGTCACAAATATTGCACGAATCAGCGTTCGATATGAACCAAGAATGGACTGGGCCTCTTGTTGGCAACTTGAGGCACACTCACAAAGCTTTGTGGACACACTCAGCAGATCATTTACGTTGATATCAGTACGCCTTTCTGACCCTGTCTTTTCTAACGATAATGTTACCTTTGTTGTGCGCGAATATGACACGTCAGTTCAGCTTGCCTGATGCACGGGGCACGCCAGACATGTTCCCCGAAGACGTGGTTTTGGTCTGACGCCACTCGGGTTGGGAATGCCACAGTCCCTTCGTGCCTGGAGGTCCGCCATACATATTTCAGTGAACGTACGGAGTTGTGATGACCTTTGCTTCCCAGCACATTTTCCCCACTTATCAACGTTGTTGTTAAGTAACTGACACTGCATTCTGACGAAACGCTATTCTGCTGGCAAGCTGTGGTTTGCCTGCATGTGTTCGCAGACTTCCGTACGAGGGGCTTGTCCACAACGGAGACTGGCGCAATGTCCTGCAACAACGAGATGTGCAGATCTCGCATTGGCCGTGGGCGTACGAGGGGCTGCCGTATCCAACGTGTGCATTTTACACATGTCCTTGAATTATTTTTGTCTTTTTTGTTTTTCACCTGCGCTGAGCGGAAATGTACTCTTTCAAGTCCCTCTCAGTTTTGCTTCGTGGCGTTTTATTTCGGCGAATATGCATGACCGTTGACGAGACACCCAACCTTGGTTGGTGTCCTTGTTGCTGTTGTTCATTTGGGCAGCATGTGGCGGGTTAAGGCCTAGATCTCTGACCTGGTCAAGTGCGCGAAAAGTCTGGATCAAGGGATTCGTAAGGCGCTTTCTTCGGAATCATCACGCATTTGCACTGATTAGTGGACAATTAGCGAAGCAGCTGCAACTTTGTGGGGTCTTTCATTCTCGAAGCGCTTTGAGGAGTTAGATCTATTTGACTGCAGCACATGTGCAGGGTGTAAGAACTGCATGGTCATACGAACCTCCGGTCTGAAGGTCGTCCTGTTGAAATGTTTCAAAGGATGAGCAAGTTCCTCCTTCTCCATGCAGCCGCGTCAAAGATTTTTTTGTACATCTGTGTACATGTTGGGACAGGGCTATCGTACAGTCATCATTCCTCCTCAGGGACAATCCGTCATATCTGCTTCTTCCAGGCTTGTAAATTAGCCTTGTATTCTCTGATAAGAGCTTCCAGAAAGCTGGAGTCCGCAGCTGTTGGAATTCAACATGAATGATCCAAAGCAACAGAAGCACAAGCTGCTTTTTGTTCTAAATATTTAAAGAAACGTTTGCGTTCTGATGTGAATGAACTTTGTTCTGATGCAGCGTTGTCAGAAGTTGCGCTATGTGCCTGTCTTGTCAGTGCAGCATCCATCGGGAGAAAAGCATTGTGTGTGCGAAGTCGAAAGTCTGGATCACGATCCATTCCAAACTTCATTGGTAACGAAGTTTATTGTCTCGCCTGAGGTCATCAGAAACTTAAATGTTTGTTTTGGTTCGACTGCTCCGCTGGCCAGAAAATTTGATTTTATCCTTGCGATCACCCGCGCCTTTTGAACCCTGGCAACACCATGTTGAGCCAGGAGATTTGAGGTTGGTTTTCAACACTGTTCGAACAACGCCGTCCAGAACTGAACTGTGCATGCGATGTTGAAGCGGAAGCCGCCAATGGTTGCCGGTTTCAGAAATTGTTTTCGAGTTGGCAGAGCCCAGGGAAAAGTTGACTGAAAGATTTTGTGATTCTCGTAAAGCGTCCTTTTTGATGCAGTGCTGCAGTCTCGGTGCAGCCACGAATGACTGTGGGCGCGCACGACCAATCTCTATCACTCAATTCATTTTGCGCTCATTTTGCATTGTCATGAATTTTGAGAATTTGAGTCAAGTTCAATTGATTTGTAGAGATGAGTTGTCAAGGAAACGGAGATGAGAGTACGGTGAAATATGCTCGTGCTTTACTGACGAGCTCTGTCTGCCTGAAAACGATCGAAACTGATTGTCGTTGAAGAGATTGTCATAAGCTGTCGTGCTGTGTCCCATTACGCGTAAGTTTGTCAGGTGTATGTAGACAGCAGGATGATGCGCTTGGGGGCTGTCATTGAAATTCCAGGCAAACAAGAGAACAATTCCAAGAGATCTGTTTTTGTTGTTTGAGTGTTTTATCCCTCAGCAAATGTTTTTTTCGTGAGGGCGGAGGGAAGGTTGTCCAGCAACAAAATGTTTCTGGCAGGGACCTGACAACAAAAATGGGGTGGGGCGGCAATAAATGGCGTGGGTGCCTCCAACTGAATTGTCATTTTCAGGGAACCAAACTGTTTTTCAACGCTTCACAACCCGCACGTGTCCCTGTGGATGTTTCCCTGCAGAGATTTGCAGTCAGTTGCTGTTGAAATTAGTCGCACGTGTGTTCTTTCAGAATATTGGAAGGAGCTGGGTGTCCAACGGCCCCTGTCTCTGGAAGAAGTGTGTCTGGGACGGCACGTCTGAACTCCAATCTGTTGACTTACAAATGGTCCGTCAATCTTTTGCGTTGAGAGCACTTGGCATGGATAGTTTTGTGTGTGCAGGTGGTTTGTATGTTTGACTTTCACATGCAACACGAAGAAAAGCAGCTGCGCAAGGAAAACGGCTTTTGTCTTGCCGCACCAACTGAACTGTTGTCTGTAAAATGAGACGATATCTTTCGATCCATTCTCCTGATAAAACAGAACTAATGAGCAGCAAAAGCCGTTAATTCTGTCTCTTGTTTCTCTTTGTATCCACTTTCCGTGCTGCCCGAAGGCTCGTGCTCAGTTCTGGTGACACAAATAATCTCTGCGCGTATTTCCCAACGGGCGAATGTCTATTTTTAAACGTCACAATCACTCTGTCATCATTACAATTATTTTTAGAAAACATCAATAATGAACGTAGACTGAAGATGCCCTGATGGTCATAAGAGCTCACAGGAAGTGTGACCACGGAACCAGTGTCATAAATGGGCAGAGTTCATTACAAGCGCCGCGCCTAATGGACTGTGTAACAAGCTGCCACATCCGTAATGATCTTTCTTTTCCATTATCGCTCGAGGCTCTTCAGGCAGTTTCAAAACAAGTCGTTTAGCCGCGCAGATCTTACCTTGCCGCTCGGCGAGAAAAAGTTTGAGGACTGAATCACTGGATGCAAAATGCGCTTTCGGAAACGCGGTGTGCCGCAGTTTTTCTTCTTTGCCATCGCAACAGACACTGTCGTTTGTCCTTCAGCTTCTTTATTTTTCCTCAACATCAATGCGTTCTCTCTCGAGTGGTCTTCAATCTCCCGTCCCTCAACTGCCACGTTTGGGGACGCAGGTCCCTGGAGGAAGAAAGAACATGGTTCGAGTGCTCCATCTGGATCTCGACGTTCGAGAATTTGAGAGTGCATATTGCAAAAGTTGGTCAAAGTAGGTTTAGTTCTCTAGCAAAGGCCTCTGAGCCCCTCCCCTGCCCCACTGCAAGTCAACAAAAACTGAAACGTCCAAGCCGATGCGGCGTACCCATTGCGACGAAAAATATCAGCGAAGTATCTTGGCAGGAAGACATTTGATAAAAGAACAGTGCGTGACACTGAAAGCTCAAATTGCACGTTGGACTTTCTTGGTGCCACCAGTGAAGCCGCGGATCGACTTCTGGGTGCACTCACGTCTCTTTTCTTCTCTTTGCAGGTTCATGATGGTGCTGATTTGTCTCATCTTTAGTGTCCTTTCAACGATTGACCAATATTCTAGTTTTGCGAATGAAACACTGTTTTGGATGGTAAGTTTGCATTTTCTGTTTCCCTGAATCTGCTCAAACTTCACCTGTGCACCATGCAGAAGGGGCATGATGTGGTGGTGACATCTCGTGCTTGCTTCAACGCACAATGCAGTACTGGATTTGCAGGAGCCAAAGTTGTCGCCCCCCAACACACACACACACACACTCACACACACACACACACACACACTAATTCGCTCGATGTTTGGCTGTTTTCAGGAGATAGTGTTGGTGGTCTTCTTCGGCATGGAGTACCTGATTCGACTCTGGTCGGCCGGGTGCAGAAGCAAATATATGGGCATCAGGGGGAGGCTACGATTTGCACGCAAACCCATTTCTATCATTGGTAAGAATTCATACTGTATTTGTTGAACGGGAATCGTTTTCAAGTGGACTCAAAAACATAGTTTTGCTTTCTGCTTTGGGGGCTTCGCAATAAAACGAACGCACGCGAAAGGAAACGAGTCGCCGTGACCTGAGCTGGACAAAACTGGACCCAAAATGAGCATTTGTCTTGACATTCAACGAGACTTTCCACCGCCTGAAATAATTGGAGATACGAGTACGTGGCTCTGACCTCCGAACTGGGGTTTTGTTAATTTTTCCACGTTGCAGCTCCACTTTCACATTCTACCATCGCTTCAAGATTGAGCTGGATCGATGTTAGTTTCAGATCCCTGTCTCCGGATAAAACAGTCCCGGGGGTTTGAGGCAATGGATACTTCATTCACATTCCAAACATTGTCTTTTAGTTGTTCAGATAGTTTTGTTCAATTTCATTTTTTGCAGATCTCATTGTGGTTACTGCATCTGTAGTTGTATTGTCTGTTGGTTCAAATGGTCAGGTATTTGCCGCATCGGCAATCAGGTGGGTTGTTGCGACGAGCCGCTTCTGCTGGATCCGTGTCGTTCTGTCTCGTGTGTAGCTGTGACTTGTAGATCTCTCACGCAACGATGTTGAAGGGCTAACTGGGGGAATTGCTTGTTGGAATTGTCAAACGCTGTGTAGAGCTAGGCTTGCGAATGTCCACGTCAATGTAGCTTTCATTTTCGCCTGGTTTGGGGGAGAATGCGCCCTTTTGATTGGCCTTCGTTTGAACTAAAAAGAGGTAAGGGGAACTGGAAGGTTTGTGTTCGCTGGTTGGTTCGAGGTAAGAAATTTCCGTCCAGGGTGGTCTGTTGTGTGCGAGTTTTGTTGTTTTTCCACGGCATCTTCACATTTTCCACAGGAATGGCAGCACGGACGCAAAGGAATGACTCTCTCATTGCATCACTGTTTCGTCGTTCATCTGTACAAATGCATTGACGATTCACACTTCTGTCCACGATTTGTCTCTGTATCTTTCAGATTTGATTGTGGTACTTGCCTCAATTATTGTTTTCTCCATCAACTCTAATGGCCAAGTTTTTGCAACATCGGCCATCAGGTTTGTAGCTGTTGACCATGAATGATTGTCTTTCCTGCAGCCAGTTTCTTTTGTTGCAAAAAGACCTGTTTGAAACCGAACACGCAGCATTTTTCATCGGTGTCGTCGAACATTTCGTTTCGGTGTTTTGTTCGTGTGAAAATCAGTTCCGAACTTTTTGTCTTTCCACCTAGATATCTATTTAGATTGTTGCAATCCTTGCGCATTTGTGGCATTTGCAAAGCAGTGTCTGAAAGTTCACTTGAGACTCTGAACCCTTCGGAAACAACGACAAAACGTTCCTTTGTCAGTTGATGTCCAGCTTGTCCCGTTTTCACACGACAGAAAAAAACACCCTTCTCCCCTGTTCTTTCACCAGCACGGCAGCACACAGCTTTTTTGAGTTTCTGGCACAGTTCCACAACAGAAAATGAAGAAACGCGTGAACGAAACAGGTTCCTCAATTGGTCTGGTCAGCGCAATTGCCAAGTTTGATGTTCAGGTGCAGTTTGTCCGTATCCACATGAACAACCACTGTGAACGTTGGGCAACAAGGACGTGTCACAAAAACAGCAAAATTTGGAGAAGTCAGCGTGCAGCAAACAGTGAGCCAAGAGCGGTTCAGTCCATTGCGCGGAACAGCTCCACATTTTTGCGACACAAGGTGGGTACCTCAGGTCTTTTTGGAGTTTTGGCAGAGCACATGTTTCCGGCTCACACACTGCTGCGAAAAGGTAAGCTGCTTGGAGTGTTGTGTGTTGTTTTTGGCCTGAGTTTGTGGTGTTTGAATTGTTCTGTTGACCAGCTGCGAGACTTAGAAAAACTTCTGACCACAATGTCGTTCATGTAAATAATTCTAAAACACAACACAATGGCCTTCGAAGCTTTTTCATGATTACAAACAATTCTGTTCAGACATGCAGAGTCTGACAGGAGTTGCAATTTTTATCGACGGTTTCTTTGTCGATTTTTTTGCAGGGGTGTTCGTTTTCTACAGATTTTACGAATGTTGCATGTTGACCGTCAAGGTGGCACTTGGCGACTGTTGGGCTCAGTTGTATATATTCACAGACAGGTCAGTGGACTGTGTGCAAACAAATATTCAGTCGTTGCATTTTCCAGTTGTCAAGCACTTTGCTGCTTGTTTCCAACCGTTCAGTTCGAAACAAACGAAACGCGATGTGTTGTTGCAGGAGCTGATCACGACGCTGTACATAGGGTTTTTAGGCCTCATCTTCTCTTCCTACTTCGTCTACCTGGCGGAGAAGGACGCGATCGGCGAGAACGGACGCACGGACTTCACGAGCTACGCCGACGCGCTGTGGTGGGGTGTGGTCAGTATCCACGCTCCTCTCTCACACCGCTCAACACACAGCGAACAAACCGACAAGCGCAAAATCCAAATGTGTTCAGCACTTGTGTGTGCTTTGTGCGTCAGGGCAGTTTTTGGTCGAATAATGGCGAACGCTTATTTCTGCCTTGTCGCCCTGTCGTACCTTCGCACATAAACAGTGCGGGAATTGTTTCAGATCACGGTGACCACGATCGGGTACGGGGACACGGTGCCGCAGACGTGGATGGGCAAAATCGTCGCGTCCTGCTTCTCAGTCTTCGCTATTTCATTCTTCGCACTTCCGGCAGTGAGCAAACCGATCAGGCATCAAACTCAAACCCAAACCTGCAGTTCAAATCGGTCATTGCGCACGAGTCACGCTGAAAAATTTTTATTCTTTCAGGGTATCCTCGGTTCGGGGTTTGCCCTCAAAGTTCAACAAAAACAACGACAAAAACATTTCAACAGACAAATTCCTGCTGCTGCCACACTCATCCAGGTTGGTAACACGCCAGTCGGGCATCGAAGACCTCTGTTCTGGATCAGTTTGACACTTGGTCAATTTATTACACGGTTATTTATCACAAAAGTGGTGCTGGGCTTTTGTTTTGTTCAGCTGACATGAAGTTTAACAAGTGAAAAAGTGCGCCATGAAAAGCATAGGTTTGCCACGTTGCAGTGCCTCTGGCGATGTTACGCCGCGGAACCGCGCTCCAACTTCCAGGCGACGTGGAAGATTCACATCCAGGATCATCCGCACCGCCACCCGAACGCCTTCAGCAAAGTGCGTCAACTGTGAACCAGCCGAGCCGCACTTCATCTCCGACATTCGAACTTGTATTTCATGTGCGGTCGAAACACAAAAACATTTACGCAGTTTCCCACGAGTTATGCTTCATTCGGTCTGTTTTTGCTTTTCATTCATTCAGCGGGGGTTAAGGGTCCTGGGCACGATGAGGTGGGGAATGTGAACCGGTGTCCGCCCCTGGATTCACTTCTGCGTCAAACAGAGAATGTCGCAGAAAGAAGAAGACGAAACGTATTTCAGGTCGCTCGCCGAGCATCCGTGATCAAGAAGCGTCGGTTCAGCAAGACGCGCTTCGACCTCGCGGGACTCACCAACCACATTGGAGAGAGAAAGGAGAGCGAAGCGTCTGTGATGTTTTTGCCTGATGATCAACACCATCCACACAGGCACACGGGTCAGTTTGCCTTGGAACGCTGCCAGTTTACATTCTGACGTGTGGACGCGAAAAGTTCCGCAAGACAGCAGCACTGGTCCAAGTCGACATCAAAAGCACGCACCGAAGTGTGCTGCTGCCCTTTGTTGGCTCTCCACCATAAATTTCTCTGTGTGCTGTCTACACACGTTCCACGTCCACGAGTGTGTGATGTCTTCCAGTGTCGTCTTTCTCCAGCGTTTTTGGCAATGTTCTTTCTTTTGCCAGCAGTACTGTCGCGGCGAGCGACGGAAGGCAACATCGTGTTTCGGCCGAGTCAGTTGGGAGGCGGCGGCGAGAACGTGGAGGAGGGAGAGGTCGAGGAGGAGCCAAGCAAACCGATCCAGTGAGTGGGTGCGCCGGGCGTGGGTCCCGGGTGCCGGGCGCACACTCGAGCGTTTGCGGTGACGGCACAGTTCCTTTGCGCAGTGTCCCCTGTGGGTCTGAATCTCGGGCTTCTGAACTTCTGGCCACACAGTGGTCTCAAAACAATACGAGGCATGCAATCTAAGTAACCGATTGGGCAACGTTTTTCAGGGTTGACACATTCAAGTTGCCTGGAACTTTGCATGGTGAAAGAGCAGCAATAGGACAAAATGCC
>JAAUXT010020025.1_pt1 | contig 31773 bp, 20 predicted proteins | sample 7278171 | NCBI WGS metagenome assembly JAAUXT01 (sample SAMN14350112, study PRJNA611818) | marine sediment metagenome | isolation source: surface marine sediment (1.8m) | place: French Polynesia: Moorea | collected 2018-08
ACCCCGCCCGCCCCCCCCCCCCCCCGCCCACCTCCCCACCCCCCCACCCCCAACCCCCCCCCCACCCCACCCCCAATCGCCGGGGCCCCCCCCTGAGTGTTGGATTTCACGTGTCACGGAACGCGCAGAAGAACGGCGGCTATACCTCTCGATATCACCACAGAATATTGAACACTTTGATCACATCTTGAGAAATGCACTACAAACCTTCACCCGTGCGCTTGATTCACAAGTCGACAGGAGATAAATCGCTGAAAACGGACAATTGCGTTGCTCACATGGCGAGGATGTCGTCTGGGGGATCCTCGGATGTGGGAAGGGGCCCCGACCCATTCCAACTGGGCTCCAACTCTGGGGACCGAGTCCAGCAAATCGAGGATCGGGGGGGGGGGGGGCACAACCCGGTTTTATTGGTACCGAACCTCCTGTGGGGACCTGAGTCCAATATTAATCAGCAGAAGGTGAACATTAGATGCGCCGAGTGAAAATGGAAAAGGTGAAAGAAAAACGTGTTCTGAAGTCTTCGCATTCAGGATTCATTGTAACAATGAAAAAACATGTAATCCAAGGCGTTTCACAGTCCTGAGGGTCGCAGCAGAAGTTGCAGACGCTTCACGTAAGGAAACAAGAGTTCATGACACCTTATGCTGGAGCAGCAGGGACTTTGACTGCCGGAGAAATTACGGGGCTCTTCACAGAAGGGTGCATCAGGGGTACAGGAGCAGGGATTGCAGGCGCGTTCAGCAGGAGCTGCAAGGTGCTTCGCGGGAGGTGGAGGAAATCTGACAGGAGGGTGTAGCAGGAACACCAAGGGCATGCGCTTCACGTCAAGACCCAGGAGCTCCGGACACTCCACTCCAGTACCAGGGACTTGACTGCAGGGTGCAGCACATGGCGCTTCAGAGGAGGGTGCAGCAGGCGCTGTGCTCGTCCCGGTCCCAGTCCTTCTGGCGGGAGTCGTGGGTGAGGGCGTCACTGCGCCCCGCGAACTGCTTCACGACGTAGTGTGGCGCCCAGCCCAGGCTGTCGGCGCTCAGGACCATGAAGTTAAACTCCTTCGTCCAGTCGTAGTGCCTGTGGAGAGAGAAAAGATGGAGTTAGGCTCTACATTGGTAACTCAGAAGTGCAGAGTGAAGCTGTCAGCTTGAGGACACTTTATGGGATGGTGATGCTGCGTCCATCCAGTCGTAGTGTCTGCAGAGAGCGAGTGAACACACCGTGCTCTCTGTTCCCTTGCATCAACCTCTGATGCTCGACATGGTTCTCCACCATCAATGAAGTCTCCACACTGTGCCAAATACACATCTGAGTGAGGGTTCCCAAACTCTGAAGTGTGTTTGAGTCGAGCGAGGTTTCACACCCATTGAAAAGTGAGTGAACGAGCAAGAGAAACTGTTCAATTTGTAGAAGACCACATTTGTGTGTGACTTGCGGTTCGCACTACAGCTTTACACCGCCAAGATCACACACACGTACATACACGCACTCACACACACACACACACACACACCACACACACACACACAATCGTCTGCGGTGGAAGAGCAGGAGACACCTGAGGTGCAAACAGAATTGCCCTGACACTATTCCTTGGCGTCTGGTTCTGTTCTGGATTGATCCCTGAACCACCCTCAGGCGTTTGGATCTGCCCTGGGTCTACTGATCACATCCGTGAATCTACTCATTTGGCCTCAATCTCCATGAATGGTGTTCACTGAATCTGGACTCAGGCCCCTGGATCCTCCCTGGTTCTACCCCGCTGGACCCTGGATCTTCACTGGATCTCCCAATGGGCCTTTCAACCCTCCCTCGATTGACCTCTGAGTTGGGGTTTGGCACTACTGTTCCTCTGTAACAGACTCCCCCGGTCAGGTCAGTGCATACCATCTTCCACAAACACGGGACTGACTTGCACAGGACTTGCTTTATTCTCACAGTTCAAAAATCACAGTTCAAGAATGAATTCAAAAAGACGATCCGTTTGAGATTGCTGTTTGTGTTAGAGAGCCTCAATGAATTTTTACCGTGTGTTTCTGACAGAGTCAACTTCATACAAACAGCTATCAAATGTCAAAAGACACGATGAATACCGAAAACATTCCGCCAAACATTGCTTGAAGTTGAATGTTGTTCACAAGACATTTTCCTCAATGGACATATATGCAGTGAAAGAGAACACAATTTGTCAGAAAGAGCAATACGTTGTAGCCAAATGTACACAGGGATACCAACACACAGCACTACAATGCCTGCAAAAGCAAATACAATCTGTGACCAGACAAATCCAGTTTGTTTGAAATGAGATTTTAGTGAATGCACAACCACCATCAGCCTCGCCACAGAAATATGGCACAGAAAAAAGATGAAACACTCACAAAATAGAAAAGACAATTCACATTTGCAAATAATCAGAGCTGAATTTTCCCCCAGTCTCTTTCCTTCATTCTCGTGTGAGGCATGGTTTGTGGTTGTGGATTGTACCTGTAGATCTACTTGTCGGCTGACCAGGCTGTTCTGTGCTGTATGTCAGGAGAGACGAGCCAATCCCTCCTGTCTCCAAGGACTCAGTCACATACTCCTCACCTTTTGGTACCACTGTTTTGCACTCTTGTCTGTAGTACAGCCTGGGACCTCAAGACGGTGATCAGATGAAGTTTTCCCCGGATCTGGCCCTGATCATGCGAAATCCAAGTTGGAGTTCCTGCATGGGCTGAATCGAAGCTTCTGTGTTGGATCCCCTCAAAAACTGCACATCAAAGCTGGGAGGCCCCTCTTGGAACTGTGGATCTTATCTTGTTATTCTTGCCTGGATCCTCCTCTCATACAGCCCAGTAGGCATCTATGGCCTGGATCTACTCCCCTCTGTGCTTTGACCCTCTTGTGAATCCAAAGAGAGATACACCGACTGATCGCGGACTCTGCCATCACCCGGTGCACAAAACATCTATTGGGCATCCCAGATCCAACCTGACTCCCTGTGTCCCAGTCATGCGCCCTATATTCTGTAGCTTGAACAGCTGCCTCTCTCCTGTAGGGCAGCCCTCAGCCTCAGGCTGGGTAACGCGGAAGGAATCCACGGTGAGTGGACAAGGAAAATTGTTCATTGTTGTCAACACTGAACCACTCTGTCACACCATCACACACCAAGTCCCAACCTCGAGTCTGTCTTCCCGATTTTGACGGATTGTCCAATCAGACAAAACTTCTCTCAGACAAAATGGAAACAAACAAGAAAGGAGATTTTCTTGGGTGGGGTGGTGGATTTGCCCACAACAGATCCACCAGGGTCCTGACATTTGATCATCAATGTTTTATGTTGTTTTGAAAATTTTGAGCAACTTCCTAATTTCATTTGGCTGAAATTAGCTTTGTTCAGATCTTTATTTGGATGTGGCCTTTGGATTGTAATTATTCCAAAGGAAAACTACTTGAAATGCCAGTTGTTTGCTGCACTGAAAATGTGGCCAGGAGAAATTTTAGAGGCAGTGTCAAGTCCTTCCTGACAAATCATCATCACAAACCCACAATTTAAATTTGTGAAACTTTGAACATGTCTTCTTGACTCTGAAAACAAAGGTGACAGATACAAGATGGAAACAGCCTCATTCTCTTTTGTTCACCTCAAGAGAAAAACCAAATGAGGTCAACTTGAATTGCTAACAGAGATAATATGACCATGATTCTTGCTCTGCACAATCACCAGTCAGCAACATTTGCAAAGCAATGAAGGTGGTACCAGAAGCAGATGAATGAAAACTGCTGGAAGAGCAAAAACCACAGCAGTATTCCAGGCCACAAGATTTGAAGAAGATTCAGGCAGAAACAGTGCTGCTGCATAAATAGCATTGGAGCTCAAACATAATGCCACATGTGTTACTGTCAGACCTGTGATACCAAAAAGCACATTTATGTGTTTTTTTCTGGATTTGAATTGCCCCTGTGAATCTGCTAAACTCTCTATTAACAAGCAGTACATCACAGACATGACAAATGCAGCTGCAATTTGGTATATTAGGATCAATATAGTGACAACCTTTTCAATCAAAACTGACCCTGTAGGATCAGCGAATGGAGAACATAATTTATCTGATACTTGTGTAGATATACTCAAAGACTGGACCCAAGTTGATGCTGCAATGCCAGTGCACAGGATACCAATGATAGAAAAAGAATACACAATTTGTGTCCTCACATAACCAGCTGATTTGTAAGGAGATTTCAGCGGATGTACAACAACCATCAGCCTTGCAACTGAAATGAGGCAGAGAAAAAAGGAAACACTTACACAGTAGAAAAGACAAATCATATTGGCCAACATGCACAACAGACTTCCACCCCAGTCTTGCTCTTTGTAAACTATCTGGTCGGCAAAGTGGACATCAATTCCAAACAACACTATCAAATAGAAACCACAAGCAAAGTTTCCAATGTTGACTGCAATTGCTAGCAATCTAAATGGCTTTGAGTTCATACCAGTTTTGCTACTCACAGACACATTACACCCTGGTATGAATGTTAGAGAACCAAAGATATTCTGAGCAAAAATCAAAAGAATAATAAGAAAAGTTGTCACCTTCATTGGTATTGTTGGGAAAATATCAGTGCACATTCTATGGTTTACATCAGTTGTTATATCACAAGTTGTGTTGGAAGGTTTCACACAGCACAGATAATATGCATGCACTGACATGTGTGTTATCAACAGGTCACCAAATGAATTGAATGCCAAATCTGATAAAGGATTATTGGAGATTTTTAGGTTGACAATTTCAGAAATATTTGAAAATGATGAAGATGAAAATATATGGAGATCATTCTGAGACAGATCAATCAAACCAATGGTGCATATGTTCACAAATGATTCTTTTTCTATTCTGTGTAACTGATTGTCTTTGAGAACAACTTCATTTAGAATGATTAAACCATTGAAACAATTTTGTGAAAGCTCTGTGATTTGGTTTGAAGCAAAATTGATAATATAAACATGATGTAATGCAGAGGTAACAGTGCATATTTCAACAATACTGTTAGCAACAAAATGCATTCTGAGTATGTTGTGATTATTTCTGAGAAAATCTACACTTTGAATGCCAGAGTGAGTGATGTGGTATGATATGTAGGAATTGCTGTAATACTTTGGTATTCCCTGGCAAAATATGGCAAAATTCAGGCAAACACAATCAAGAGGGCAGACAGTGTTAAACAACTCACAGAGTAACTCATCATCATTCTGAGGACAATTTTGCACACTATTGCACATGTCACTGATGTGAACACATATCTGTGACTTTCTGCATTTCAGCATCTGCTGGCATGACCTGTTTTCTCCACAATTGTGCATCTCATTCTCATCATAACCATATGGACAATCCCACACACCATTGCACACATATGGCCAGGGAACACAATAGAAATCTGGACATGAATAATGCAGGTTGCATTGAAACATTTTGCAACTCTGTAGATGTGAACCAGTTCTGCAAGGAACCAACTGTTTGAAGGTGGACAATTGATAAATGCAAATGTTACTGAGGTTGTAGCATTGAGGGTGCCCAAATGTACATGGGAGCATGCCAGGGTGATCACATGATCTAATTGTTTGGTTGAACACCAATGCTTTGTAGACAGGTTCATCTTCACCATTGGTGCAGTCCATTATCAAATCATTCACAAGAATCAAAGGAATAGTTATGTTGTGAGAGCAATTGTACTCTCTTTGATTGTGTCTGATATCTAATGACAAAACATTGCCCGTTTTAATCATATTTGTTGAAGTGAAACTCATGCATTTACCAGCTTTTGATTTGAACTGTATTGGTGAGCACAAACAACTTTTGTCAACACATTTGTTAGGGCACTGCAACTCCATGAAGGGACATGCCTCATCATTTCCTTTAGCAAATCCTGTGCAGTCTTGGACCCCATCAAGAACAAACCAACTGGATACAAATTCATCCTGGGTGCATCTAAACAAATTGCCCTGCCCTTTCATGAATGAGTCAATATTTGTTCTGCATATCTGATACCCCTTTGCTTGTGAAGTAGATATTTTTGACACTGCAAAATTGTTCAGCCATAGTCTCTTGTATGAGACCACTGTCATTTTTCTTTTCGTCATTTCAGGTGTTGTGAAGATCACTGAAAAGTGTGTTTCACCAACTGCATTGAAGATAGAACTGAACTGACCAACCTCTTGTAATTCCAAAGGAAGCATTTTCTCTCTTTGACATGCACATCTCAAAGGATCTGGCAATGATGTGCAATTCAACCACAAGAATGTGAAACACATCATTGTCTTGGCAAAGGAAAGGTGGGGGCATCCTCTTCTGTTTGGTTTAATTTCAGTGTTGTTGGATATGGATACATTTCTCTTAGATATTTCACAGACCAAATTATCAGCAATCTTTTCATTGCAGTCTATATTTATCCATGCATGATTTACAAGATTAAACATGAGCAATAATGCTTTGCAATGATGATCACTGCTCTTCTCAAAGGGAAAAAATGTTTGTTTAGATATGATGGGGAGCAACAATCCCTCTCTCATTTGTTTGTCTTTGAATACTTCCTTTATATTTTCAATCTGATAGTCAATGTTTCTCCATCCTTGAAAAGAGATAGGATTCCTACTGAGCCAGCTGCAAAAAAATACAAGAGAATGAAGAAGAAACACCTTTGCCGTGTTCTTCGTGTTTTGCTGTTGGATGTTCTTGTTTCTATTTCCAGCAGAAAAGCAGAGTGTTCAACTCCACCACAGTTTGACATAAGAAAACTAGTTCACACCAAGGAACAATTGGCTGATGTTTGGATGTATGTACTTGCTTCACACGACACTCAAATGTATTGCTGGTGTCGAACAGCTTCCCTGAGAATGTGTTTACTATGCATGGCAAATAAGATATTACAGGTATCCAGAAACACAGGCTGGGTGCAGAGAAAGACATTCTCAACAAATAGAAACCAACATCTTGTGACTGGAACAGAAGATGATATCATAGAATACCTGCAGATTTCTTACCTTTTGGTTCCTGTTGAAAAGTTTAATGCCATAAAAATTACAGGAATCAGAGGTATATCCTCAGAATTTTTCAAAACATTCAACAAGAAATCCTGACTGTTTCTGCTGATGAATTCTGGAAGATTGCCTCCAAATCGGCTGTGACACAGTTCCAAGCCTTCATTCCAGGACACTTTATCACTTTCCCTTCTTCTATACACATCCCTTTCAGTGAACATGTAGCTTCCCAATATTATAGACTTCCACCGAATAGTTCTTCCTATTTTGTCATTTTCATATATGAACCACTCCCATAGAGAAGTTTTCATTTTCAGGGCTGTTGGTGATCCTCTCACCCAATTCACATAAAAACTTGTACTGTTGGATGACAATAAAAAATGCTTGGACGAGAAGAACCCAGTAAATTCCATAGTTATTTTCCTAAATCTTCCTGCAGCAGCTAAGATATATTTGCTGTGGCCTGAAGCATTGATTGGAGCACTTCTCCACTCTCTCTGTGCAACATTTATATCCCCTTCAAAAAATTGAACTCCCACAAGTACAAATGTAAACCAGAGGGATGTCTTTGTAATTGGTCTGTTCGTTAGAACCAAAAAACTGTCCTGTTTGCTGGGAATTGGCAGATATGAGAAAACAATAGGTCCAGTTCTGATCAGCTCAAGTGCTGGTGTAGATTTCAACACAACATCAGAAGTTTGTACAAGATAGTTCATCCATGATCCAGCCCAGTGATGGAAGCGACTTATAAATCTGAATGAGCCTTTTAGAAAGAAATTTATCTGTGCCACAAAGTTTTCATCACTTTTCTCCCATTGCTCCCAAATATCAGCATACATTCTTGTCAATGTACTTATCTGTTTTGTGTGTGGTACAGATTGCTCAAGTCCAGTGATTGTGTAGTTTCCTAATACTTTTTCTGAGTCAATTACATCAAAGTGGAAGTAAACATTATCACCAGGAAAGTAGTCCCCAAATATGTTTGCAGTGTGTGATATTGTGATACCTGATGTTTTCACGTGAACTGAGTAACAACATTTGGTTGGATATGAACCCTCTCTTATCATCAAATATGACATGGATTTTTCTCCTTTCTCGGGCAAAACCTTGTACAATCCTGACGAAAATTCAATCATGATGCAGCTGCTGCTGTTGAGGGACAATACATCTTCATTCAACAAGGTGTTGAGAAGGTTGAGGTAGCCACCATACTTGTTGACTCTTCCCTTGTATGCTATCATTTTTTCACAAACATTTTGCAATTTTATTGTTTTACAGGGACTGTGGGACACCTGGAGTCTTGTGTGCAGTGAACAATACTCATTATGGGCATAAATCACCAGTAAATAAGTTGATGTGTAGGAAAACAAGCTCCTTGACACAGACCACTGCAATGAACTTGTGGTCAAATGTTTGTTACAAAATAAATACTCCTCTGTGGTAGTATTGCTGGAGGAGTCATAGAATGAAATTCCACCAAACTTACAGCTGTTTTCTGGTTCACCTATAAACTTGAATTCTTGAATAGTGATATTTACAACAGTTTCATGAGGAGACTGAACCAGATAGACAGAGCAAGCTGAACTGTTGTATTTTTTGTGTTTACCACTCAGAAAAAATAATTCTTTCAATGAGGTGTTTTGATTGGCATGAACAACTGTCCTCAGAAGGTCTTTGCCATAATATTCAACATCTTTAAATTGGATTCCATGAACATGAGAACCAGTGTGAAGGACAGCTTGCAGCAAGCAAATAAAACTGTTTGTCACAATTCTTTTTTCTAACTTTTTGACACTTGACTTTGGTGAATTAAATCCTGGTCCTTGAAACAACAGAAAACACACTTTACTTTGATTGAAAGCATTGAACTGTAAATTGATAATTTGGTGTTTCTGCACAACAATTGATAATGCAAACACTTTCAATTCTGTGATGATGATTTTATGAGAAGATATCAGCAAGAATTTTTGGTGCTTTTGATGTGGCTTTATGTTAGCAACAAGACCCCTAGAAATTACATGGGATGAATACTTAAACATTGTGCCATGTAAGAAGTCAACATGTTGATTCAGTTCAACAGAAACAAATCTTCCCAGCAAGTATACACTGAATTCAGATTTTAGTCCTCCAAATGTGAACCTTTCTTTGGTGGATCGACTGTATTTGTCTTTTGTCTCTCGACCAAAAATGCAAAACATAGTTGACTGCCAAAACCCAAACACTGCTCTCAATTTCACCTCAAGAAATGTCAGGTTGAGTCGTAGTGAGGTGTGAAGGTTAAAGTGCCACTCCAGACACATGAGGGCATACATATGCTGAGGGCAATACATACTCTCATCCGTATATCCTGTTTTAAATGTTGGGACTGTTATTGTTGGGTGGACTGTATGTCGACTACATCAGAGACACCTCAAAATGACTGTTTCAAGTTGGGAAATAATTTTGAAATTCCTGCTTTGAATATTTGTATGCAACAACCATGGAAGGAGATTGAAAGTTTTCCTTGGCAAAGGTGACCTCAGTGACAACACCAGGTGCTTTTCAACAAAAGTAAACCAGTACCTTGGGAAACTGCTGTTCATCCATTTCACATGCGCAAGAGCATCTTCTGAGATGATAAAGACAATTTTGAAACACATGTGCAAAATTAAGACCACCCTAACAGTCATGCATATTTTGCTCATGTGAATGCCGGGTGTGTCATAAATTCAAAATAATAATTTTATTATATTTTTCCACTCACATGCTCTTCTTTCCAGCTTAACTCGTTCAGTTGTTCTGACCTTGTTCAGTCACATGTATCAACAACATTCTTGTTCAAAACTTGTACAAACTGGGAAATGATGCTTTAGCTCAGAAAATTGTTGTCAAGTTTTCTTGTGGAGACAGACAGATACTTTGCAGGAAAAGAAAGTTTTGCAACATCGAAAGATGAGAGTCACCTGATATGGAGCAATAATTATGACTGAAAACTGACACCAGACTGATACAAGACACCTTTGAACATGCAACAGACACAAGGTATTTGCGCAGCAGGGCAGAAGCCTGATCTGGGGAACTTAAATTGTTGTTTGTGTGATTGAAAATACTAAGCTATCCAGTCTTTCCAAACACGGGCGAAAATTGCCAAAACGCAGCTACTGGTCAGGTCAATGGGAACAAGGAAGAGGTTCATTGCATCCCAACACAGAAACACTTTTTTTAACATCTCATTTTCAGTGGTCTGATATTCTATCCAGAGGTCAATCCTGGATGCGCGCGCGCGCGCGCGCGCGCGCGGGTGGGTGTGTGTGTGTGTGTGTGTGTGTGTGTGTGTGTGCGTGTCTGTGTTTGCAGCAAAAGGGAAGGGACCCTTCTCTTCTTGTGCCTGCCCCTCGGACCACCGTGAGGCCCCTCGATGTGCAGCGAAGGCTGAAGACACACCGAATGCGATTTCGGGTTGGGATGCGTCAATTTCTGGCGTCAAATGATGCTTCAGCTGATGCGACGCACGAGTCATGCTGCATGTATTTCAATTGGGAAAAACATACTACATGCATCAGCTGATATATGTCAACTTGATATGGCAACCCAAAATCATGAAAGATTTTATCTGTGCATCATGTCAAGCAATACATCTCTGATTGTAGCCATTTTTAGCAAGGCGTTACTTTTTGTTGGATGCAGCACATCCCTAATGTAGCTAGTTTGAACATTTCAGGAAGAGTAGCATCAGTTTCACAAGCAACTCAATCATAAGAATATTTTAAAGATAGGAATGCATTCCTGCCATCAACAACTCCATCTTGAAAACAAATTTGAGAAAGGAATGCTTTGGTCTATTGAGCTGCTCCTTTTTAATTGCATCATACAATTTAGTTGAAAGGAAGGTGCTGCAAATAATAGCAGCTCCATCACAAATAATTTTTTGAGAAGAAAGGAAATGGTTGCATTCACACACTTGACAAAACTCACAATGAGAGACGCATCCAGTATGTTTTGCCCAAATTTTGATACAGCAGAATTGATGCGGCGCATCACAAAATAGACGCAGCGCATTTGGTGTGCTTCCCAGGGTAAAATTCGCCACAACCACACCCAACGTCCTCAACGCGCCCGGAACTGTGCCATCAGAGGTGCTGCCAAACCTTGCTGCTGGTCCCTGCTCTGTATCCATATCTGTTTGTTGTACCATGGATCCCATTCATTTCCTCACAGAGATCTATTCATCGATCAATCAGCCGTTACCTCGCTTCACAGATTTCAAAATTGTATTCCAGGGGATGTCCACTCAACAAGGCATTGACTCCCCTGATAGGTTGACCCAGTGGTAGTAGGGTCTGGGCGACAGTCAGATTGCTTGATTTGCCTTGAAATGAACTGAATGGTACGAGGTGCAAAAATCTGCAGTTTTCGCTGCGAAAGAGGCTTCATTGTCACAGTTGGGTCGCTTTCCCCCTCCGCGCACGCAACCTTTGGACCTCAGACCTCAATCCGTGGTACAGTAGAGTTTCTGAAGGAAATGACTGGTGTTGTGCACAAAACGTCAAGCTTTAGGTGGGGGCAGTTCTTTCAGAAAGGATCAGTGACCCAAAACTGGTAACTCCTCCAAACAGTGTTTCAGGTTTGTATCGCTGCCCTAGATCTGCTCCGCTCTGCAATTGAATACCCTTCTGACAGTCCACATGCATCAAAGCATCAAGTTAGGTCACGCGTTCCTCCAAGGCATCAGAATTGGCGTCGCTGCCCTGGTTCTGACCCCCTCCTCATCGCTTTCTGGATTCTCGTGCGACTAAAACCTCGGATCCCCGATTTTGAACCTGTGGATTTGATCTCGTGTGCCAAAATCTGTGTCTTCCCTTCCACGAAGTGCGAATGTTGGGGGTGGGGTGGGGGCCACCGCCCTGGATTCAGCTCCTCTGGCTCAGCCCCTAGATCCCCCTCAGAGCACCAGACGCACCGTGCTCATTAGTTCAGCGTCAGGACGCCCTGGGCGAGCGTCCGCGTCTGGCGCCAGACCACACGCATCACTGCCTCCCTGAGTCTGTCTGTCTTCACTGATTGATTGATTTTGGTGGATCAATCTTCAGACAAACGAGGAAACGATAAACTAATTCCCTGCTCAAGTTCAGTTGTCTGCCACCGAGGGATTTTCATTCACCGTTTGCTCATAAGATGTGTCGCAGTTTCTGCATGGAGTGACAAGGCTGCTTGCCTTGTTTTGTTTCCTTTTGTCTAGTTGACATTTTTACCGGTATAAAAATCTGGACCTGAGCCCAAGAGCTTTTGTGTTTACGCGTTGGCCCGGAGACCTCGGTGTGTATCCCACAGGGAGCTACCCCACGCCAACAACACTTCCCGTCCAGAGGGGGATCTTGGGATCGAGACTGAGACACGGAGGCCGGAACCCTGACTCTGGGAAAACAATACATGTAGTTCATTCCTTCTGCACGCCAGTTTCCTTTCTATTTAGCGTCAGACATGAAGCAGGGTAACCCAACACAAGCCAGGGTCAGGGCCCCTTGGATCATGTTCTGGCCTGCAGATGTGGGGCAGGCCTGGAAACCAGCAGAGAAGAAGCCATTGTGTCTCTCAGCAAAGCAAAGGAGCCCCACCTCTGCACTTTGAGAACTCAAATGCAGCAGCTATTCCTCTGCGTACAGTACTCAATGCACAACTGTTTCTGCTGTGGTTTTTTGAATGCTAGGTGAGTTGAGCAGGTTGGACCATGTTGAAGGTCGCTCAAGTTGGGTGACCGAAAGAAGTCACCTGTAGGCAGTGAGGGCAGAAATCATGCGGACATCAGTGGGTGACGATAAATGTCAAATTTGGAATTTTTGGGTCTTTTTGAACTTGTATGGGTCAAGGATAATGTGCGAGTGAGGAATTTGTTCTCACCTCCCCTCCACCTCCCCTTCAGTACTCACTTGTAGGTGAAGGGCCCGATGTCTTCTGTGAAGTGAAGCGCGGTCCTCACTGCGGCGTACTCGAGTAGACTGATGTTGACGTTGGAGATGGCGCTCGCCGCCAGCTGACGGCACAACAGCTCTCGACCGCCACCGGACTCCGGCTGAAGGGTGAGAACGAGCGATAGCGACGTCAAGCGAAGCTGAAAATTCCTTTATCGTACAGGCATGTCACCAGGATAGTCTGAGTGAAAACAAAGCCCGGCTACAGCCCAGGTGATGCGGAGGGCAGGTGTACAGCTATCCTGAAAATACTGGTGTCTCTGAGTGTTTCATGTCCGCAGAACCACATCTATTGAGGATCCAACCTCCTTGTGTAACACCACAGGCCCCTGTGTCCTCGCATCTGCTCTGTATCCAATGTGTATGTCCCTCCGTTACAGGTGCTTCCGACCCTCAGCTGCGGGTCAGGTCAATGGGTACAAGGAAGAGGTTCATTGCATCCCAACACAGAAACACTTTGTCTTTCACATCTCATTTTCAGTGGTCTGATTTTCTATCCAGAGGTCAATCCTGGGTGCGCGCGCGCGCGCGTTAGCGTGTGTGTGTGTGTGTGTGTGTGTGTGTGTGTGTGTGTGAGCGTCTCTCATGTGCTTGCGCGTGTGTGAGAAAGGTTTAGGTTGATGCGGATGTCAGTGAACCCACCCACGGGCAACTTGCCGCCACACGTGTGTGTGTGTGTGTGTGTGTGTGTGACAGACAGACAGACAGACAGACAGACAGACAGACAGACAGACAGACAGACAGACAGACAGACAGGGGTGCGTTCCCGGTGTGAGTGTGTGTGTGGGGAGGTATGCCTCCCTCATGTGTGTGCGTTTGTGTGAGAAGTATGCATGCCCACCTTGACGTAGATGTCAGTGAAGCCGCCCACGTGGACATCTCCACTGAGAATGAGCAGCTGGTTGCCGGGCCGGCTTCGCTTCCAGTTATGGAACATGTGCAGCAGAGGCGTCATCTCGTCCTCGTGTCCCACCTGCATGTGGCCCAGCCCGTCGTCGTGCTCTGTGGGAAGAGGTGTGTGTGTGAGAGAGGTGTGCGTGTGTGTGAGGTGTGTGTGTGTGGTATGAGTGCAACCGTGGCGCCATCTCGTCCTGGTGGCCGACCTGCCTGGAAGAAGGTGTGTGTGTGTGTGTGTGTGTGTGTGTGTGTGTGTGAGTGTGTGGAGTGTGTGTGTGTGTGAGGTGTTTTGCACCTTGGGCGCCACCTGGTCCTCTTGACCAACCTACAATGGCCAATTCGTCGTGGTGCTTTGGGAGAACAAATTGTATCTGAAACGTGTCAATGTGAATCGCATCAACTGGTTGAGTCACCGTAGCAACGTGAAAGTGGCACTGTGGCACAGCATTTTGACGGCAAAGACATCGCTTTGCAAGAAAGTCCTTTTGTAAATTACGCTGTCCACCCCATGGTGGCTCCGCCAACTCAGGAGCCTCAGCGTCGCGACGTTGACGTGGCGACGTCTTCCTTTCCGGTCTCACGTTTGTTTTGTACGCACAGTCAAGTTGGACTTGTACGTTGAACGTTCACACCCACAGTGCGAACGAAACACAAATGTCAGCGGATCAAGAATCCCCTGACCTCATACCCCAGCCCCAATATTTCCCCTTCCCCTCACACTTATGGCTGAAGCTTTTTCTGACCAGCTGAAGTTCTGCCCCCCTCCCCTTTGACATTTGACCTCAACATTGCGCCAATCACACACAGAACAACAATACCAGAAAAATATTGACAATTGACAATCGATTCATTAGCCCAGTTTCCCACTCACGTGAATTGAGCGCGTGCACTATCTCGATGATCTTCCTCTTCATGTAGAGCAGCGGGATGGTGGACGCGAACAGCCACAGCCTCACGTCGGCGTGCGACGTGATCGCGTCACGTATCGCGTCCATCTGCGCGCGTCCGAAGTACGTCTCGTCGTCCACGTTACGTGCAGCATAGACTGAGCGCACAGTGCGGATCTCAGTCATGAGGAGACCTGGGCGTGAGCAGAAATTAAACATGAGAAAGTGTGACGTCAACGAAGTTTTTGGCGAGCTCGTGGGATCAACACGTGACCTCATAATCCGCAGCGCCATCTTGTCGCACTATGTCATCAAAGTACTTGAGGAGATAGACAAATTGTTTGACGTCACATTGGCGTCTTTGTGGCAAAATGTTTCTTCAAGTCGATTTGATTAATGTTTGCTGGCGCTAAAGATGAGGTGACAGACAAATCGACCACATCAGCGCAACGTGACCATGCCACCCCACGCGATACCACCCCACCCAACCTCACTCCCTCCACCTCTGAACCGCACTGGCCCGCCCATGCCACCCTTGTAACTGGGTGGGGCGGTGAGTGCCAGGGCAACATTGGACGGGACAGGACAGGGCAGAGTGGTGCGAGATTGGGGGAGGATACTGACCGAGTCCTCCGAACGTGAGGCAGTAGAACTCGCTGGACAGGTCATCGTGCCCTCGGGTCAGGATCTCCGGATCCCACAGTTGGCGCTGGTACTCGTGGAACACCTGCAGCGTCAAGGTTCACGAGGTCACGTCAAGGTCACTTGGTCACGAGAACGGCACGTGAAATTCATGTCAAGGTGACGTCAATGTCAACTCACAAGTGTCAACATCTTGTTCTTATGCCATGGTGCAAGATATGTTACGATGTCGCAAAAAGGTGCCACAAATTCAACACGACCCAAAGTGACGTCAATGTTTCAGAAGTGACGTCAACGACGTTGACCTCTCAAACACTACGTCAAACAATTGTGACGCCAGAATAGTGCCTCTTCAAAAATTGCATTGTTACGTAAAAGGATAATTGCAACGAGTTGAAATACGCCATAACATCGGCAAAAACAGTGTTTTGAAATCACAAGTGTAGGTCACGTACCCGCAGCGCCTGGAGCCCGAGGAAGTGTTCGGCGGAAGTCGGGTCTGCGTCCACCGGAAGTGCCCCAAAGTCGTCTCGGAACTCGTGGTCGTCGCAGATCATAAGATTGGACAGGCATGCCAGGACCTTGCGCTTGTTTGGACGGCTCCAGACCTGTTGAAGATCAATAGCAGAGGAAATCAACAAAGCAATTGTAAATCAATGCAAGCTACATTTGATCAAGTTGTGTCAACAGCGCGCCTTAATCCACAAATCACCACACATGATGGTTTTGGGGCTTTGCTGAATGACCACACCAACAAGAAGCAGTTGTGTATTTGCGGGCTGGCGGGCACTCGCACACTCACATGTGTGTGTGCATGTGTGTTGAATTCAGAGACCCATGTGTGAAGACACTTCTCTCTGGGATGAGACAACTGTAGCTTGATAACCTGCCTGGCTGCGTACACATTCTAGTTTCAACCAGCACCTCTTCAAACTTTTTGAGGTGGCTGGTGCATGCGTGTGAGGTGTGATGGGTGGGGTACCTGAGGTGAGGTGTGGTGGGTGTGGTACCTGAGGTGAGGTGTGGTGGGTGTGGTACCTGAGGTGAGGTGTGGTGGGTGGGGTACCTGGGGTGAGGTGTGGTGGGTGTGGTACCTGAGACGAGGTGTGGTGGGTGGGGTACCTGAGACGAGGCGTGGTGGGTGGGGTACCTGAGGTGAGGTGTGGTGAGTGGGGTACCTGGGGCTACAAGTGAAGCTGGCCCAGGAGCCAGCTTCTTATCCTCATTGAGGATGTTTCACTGACATACAATGTGAGCACACAAACCTCCCAAAGGAGCAAAGGAGCAAACCTCACACATGCATGTGGGACGCTTCAACAACATCTATGTCTGGGTGAGCATGCATACCTCTCACACACACATGCATCTCACCCTTTTTCAGGAAAATGCAAAGGTAAACTGTTCAGTCAGGCTGCTGAAAGGAACCCAAGGGAACACCTAATACTGTGTTTGCATTCCAATCTTACAAACAAAAGCTTTTTGACTGCAGATCAGGTTGCTGCCATCCCGCTCATGTTCTCCTTGCCTTTGCATGGATGTGTATCTTGTGTCAGCTGGTTGTGAAGAACTTTCACTCACCATATCAGGTGACTTTCATCATCCCCTTTTGAAAAAGATCGTCTTCCCAATCAAATGTTTCTTTCATTGTGACTAGGAATTTAATGTCTGATCTAAGAACTGTCAAATCATACAGTCTGTACACCTGGTGAAGCTAGCATCCCTGAAAACTGAGTGTAAAGTATTCCTTGTTTCTTGGAGACATATTTTCTGTTTTGCCTTGGGCACAAGTAATGCTGCTTGAAATCTTCTTGGATTTGTGTTTTGGATTTGTGTTGATCAACTCAGAAGATGCTCTTGTGCATTTGAAATGGATGAACAGCAGTTTGCCAAAACACTGGGCAATCTACGTTGAAAAATACCTTGAGCTGTCACTTGGTTCAAACCTCACAAGAAAACCTTTCCTAATTTCTTCCTTGTATGCAGCTCATGTTCAAAGTTGCAATTTTAAAATGACCTTCCTGAAAACCATTCTTATCCCAAAGTGTGAGTTGTGCAACAATTGCAATTTTGGAGGCATGCTTGTAATTTTGCCAACATACAAAACAGGTTTTGCAGGCAAGTGGATGATATGTAAGCACTGGCCAGAATGGGATTGGTGGAAGTGGCAATTTGGCCTCCACAGCCTCCTGAGATTAAATTTGACATTTCATGAATTTAAACTGAGAGATGTTTTTGGCTTTTGGTTAGAAACTAAAGTTTCCATCTCCAGTCCAGAGACTAAAGAACAATATTCTTTTGGAGGAATAAAATCAAGGTTCAGCATTTACCCCTTTGGAAGAAAAATTGAAATTTCTTTGAAAATAAAAGTTTACAAACCACAGGATTCATTGTTCAGATATTCAGCTGTTGTCATCTCTCAAAGACTTCTGGCTAATGCAGCAGTACAGCAAAAACACCAAAACTTCCTGTTGGTATCTTGTCACAACATCATGGTCAGAGATATGACAGTGTTAACATTTTCAGTTGCAGTGGAGAAGTATCAAATCATTCATTTTCACTTCAGTGATATTCAACAACACAATTTGGATTTTGTCCTTTTTCATGGCCCAGGATTTTATTCACAAAGGTCACCATTTTTTGATCAGAAAAGAACAAATGTCTATGTCTTGAATACATTTCTCTGTGTATTGCAAGCTGTCATGCACAGAAGCTCTGGTGACTCTGGAATTTTGATGCAAGATCATGTTAAGTACCATGGAAAAGACCTTTTCTGTACAACAATTAAAGTCAACAACATTACCCCTGTTAAAAAATTTGATTTTGACAGTGGTAAGCTTTCCAAGAGAAGCAGGAATTGCCAGTTGGTTTTCCTGGTCCACTCTCTGCCTGAAACTGTGGTGAACATCAGCATTGTTCAGTTTCATTTTGTTGGTCAGTCAGAAAACAAATGCAAATTTGGTGGAATTTCAATCTATGACTCAATAGGTAACAAGGTGAACGAACAATATTCATTGTGTAACAAACATTTTAGTGAAAATGAATTGAAGTGGGTTGTCTCAAGGAGCTTTTTTTCCCACACATCCACTTGTTTGCTTGTCTTTTATATTCACAGAGAATATTCTTCATTGTACACAGCGCTTGAAATGTCATACAGCCATTGCAAGACAGTAACCCTTCAAAACAAATGTGAAAAAGTGATGAACTCCATGGCTAGATCTTCATTGTTCAAGGGATGTTCTTCCAGAGAAGAACCATGCACTTTTGGCCAGGGAAAATACATGAACACACAATTTCTGTCCACTCAGTCAAAAGTGTTGTTCTCCTGCAGCATAATGCCTGCACAATAATACAGTTTTCCTCAGGCATATATAAGGTGTTTCACGAAAAGGATGCAGACAAAGAAGCAGTAAAGTCCTTGGCATCCTGGTTTCCAGCAAAGTGTTTCCTTGATGTACAGCTGACTACCTCAGGAAAAAAGAGCTTCACAGCTTCACACAATATCATAATATTTGGTGATTATTTTCCAAGTACTTCCATTGAAATAAAGGTTGGTAAGATTGACTCTGAATTTGCATCTGGAAGCTACACACTTGCTGAAATTTCAAAAGTGAACTCCACAAAGGAAAGGAAAATAATAACATTACAATATTTGTTTGAACATATTTCATACCATTGGAAAACCAAAACTTTCTTGGCAAAACTGAACTTGAATCTCCAAGGACCATTCACATTTCAGACCAGTTTTCATGCCTGGTCTGGAACCTGGGCTCTGTATTTGATTCAAAGCTCAGAAACATCATTCCATCTGAACCAGTCACTGCAGTTTTCTGCTGAAGGTTTTGATTCTGATCTGATGTCCTCTAACCTACCTCTTTCTGATGAAATAGATAATTGTTTGGTGGTATCTGTCAAAATAAATGGTCCTATAGCCCCTGTCTTCATATATTCCTTTGCTGGAGTTCAAATCTTTGATGCCACTTCAAAACTTTCAAGAAGAGAGTGGAAAAGTCATGGGGTTATTGTGATGGATTTCAGTAAGGTTTCCACTTTAGCAGCTCCAGGAAGATTTCAAAAGCTTCTTGTGTTCTTTCATTCTCCTGCCCAGTTCCACAGCTTATTGTTGAATGCATTTGATGTTTATGCCTTCTGGCTCAATGTGGGGCCAACCAGGTCCAAACTAGTATCGATAAATGAATCTCAATATGGAAATTACAAAATGATCACAAAACAATCTGAAAGTTATAAAGCTTTTTGGAATAAAAGGTTGTCCTGGTTCGAAGGGTTGGAACTGTGCCAGAACCGCTTTGGGGGAAAACTGCCACAATTTGTCAGCAGAAGCAGTCACGACTTCTTCTTGAACATTTTGAAAACTTCTGAAGATTTATCTTTCATACCACTGATATTTATTGGATTGACATTCAACATGTTAACAGGGAGGAACAGGTCAATACCGTACCTTTCTCATTTGTCAGACATGAGTAATTGCCTTCATGTTGGGTGTCAGTGTAAGATTTGGCTAGGAAACTATTGCCCTTGGCAGCAAGATTTACCTTCATTGTATTTTGAGGGAGCTGATTACAGAATCCCCAAAGTTGGACAATAATTATTCTTCTTGTTTCAGCTGGCAAACCAGAAGTCCTCTCTCCTACCAAGGATGGCAATGCTTCTTGTATCAACCTGGAGAAATTACAGAATACCAAAATGACAACAAACAAAAGTTTGTGAGCTTTCCAAGATTGTTAAATCAAGCATTTCTTCCCTCTCATAATACAACTGGTTTTCATTGCAATGCCTTGTTGGTCATGTTCAATCTTGTTGATCATGCATGGATTGGAATTCAATGCAACAAAAAATTGGTTGAAACTGTGGTTTGTGAAACAAAAAATACCCATGTTCCAGCAACCAGAACTGTTTCTCTGTGGCCAAAACTGAATGGATGTGTGCACTTTGCAGTTATGAAGAACAATTCATGTTATTTCTTTGTGTACACAAGCTTTTCAAGTGAGCGACAACCATGTCAGAGAGAGAAAATGCAACCACTTGAACTGTTGGACAACAGTGACTTTAGCGTTGGTTTCATTTTCAATGCTGTGGGTGAAACTGACTTTGCAGTGTTTTCAATCCCACCAAACAGGAAAGGCGCAACTAAATTGTTCTCTCATCACAGAGTATGGTTGAATAACTTTCAAGTGTCAAGGATATCAAACACAAATGCAGGAGGATATCAAATATGTGAAGCCTCTACAGAGCCTTTCAGGACATGGCAGAGAAATATTTTCCCATGTGATCAGAATGAATTTGTGTCAAGTTCGTTTGTTCTCGATGGGATTCAGGATTGCACAGCTGGGTTTCCTGACAAGAAAGATGAGATGTGCCTTTCCCAAGAATTTGAATGCCCTCACAAATGTGAGGACAAGAGTTGCATGTGCTCACCTTTACAGTTCAAATCTATTACCAGTGAATGCAAAAGTTTCATAATGGCAGCAAAAACTAGACCAGGCAAACAAACACAAAAAAATATGAATTCAAAAGAGAACAAAAGTGATGATAATATGGTAGTTGACTCTGATGTTGAGAACAATGTAGTTGCTGAGTGTCATGCAGTTGGCTTCATGCTGAATCAGACTAAAATACCATGCCATGTGCCTGGCATGTTATCATGTGGTTATGGGCAAACTCAGTGCCACAGTATATTCAGCATTTGCATTTATGAACTAAACAAGTTTAAAAATTTGGTTCCTTGCAGATCTGGCTCACATCTCCAAAGTTGTGACCAATTTCAATGCAACATGCATTTCAAATGTCCAAACTTTTATTGTGTTCCCTGGTCATATGTGTGTGACACTGTGTGGGATTGTCTACATGGTTCTGATGAGAATGAAGAACACAATTGTGGAGAAAGCAGGTTGTGCAAGCAGATGCTAAAATGCAGGAAGTCTCAAATTTGTGTGCACATTGGTGACATGTGTAATGATGTGCCAAATTGTCCTGAGAATGATGATGAATTGTTGTGTGAATTATTGCACACAGTGTGTCCTATTGATTGTATTTGTCTAAATTTTGCAATATATTGCAATGGCACCTCAGGTCATTACACCAATTCCTACATATCTTACCACATCACTCAGTCTGCTATTCAAGACTTGCATTTTTTAAAAAACAACCTCAACATTGAAAGAATGCATTTTATTGCCAATAGCATTGTTGAAATATGCATTGTTACCTCCTTGTTGCATCATGTTAATCTTGTCAATTTTGCTTCAAACCAAATTGAAGAGCTCTCCCAAAACTGTTTCAATAGTTTGCACATTCTGAATGAAGTTGTTCTCAAAGACAATCAGTTACACACAGTAGAAAAAGAATCATTTTTCAACATAGGCACCATAGGTTTGATTGATCTTTCTTATAATGATATTCATTCATTTTCATCTTTATTATTTTCAAATGTTTCTAGAATTATGAGACTGAAAATCTCCAACAATCCTCTATCAGATTTGGCATTTGATTCAATTGCTGACTTGTTGATTACACATATGTCAGTACATGTATATTATCTATGCTGTGTGAAACCTGACAACACAGACTGTGATATAACAAGTGAAGAGAAACACAGAACATGCACTGATATTTTCCCAACAACACCAGTGAAGTTCACAACATTCCTTGTTATTATATTCATTTTGCTTCCAAATATCTTCAGTTCTCTCACTTTCATACTTGGGTATAATGTATCTGGGAGTGACAAAACAGGTACAAATTCAAAACCATTTAAACTGCTCACAACTGCAATGAACATTGGAAATTTTGCATGTGGATTCTATTTGACAGTGTTGGTGGGAATTGATATCCACTTTGCAGATCAAATCATTTACAAAGAGCAAGACTGGGGTAAAAGCCTGTTATGCTTGCTTGACAATATAGTTTGTCTTTTCTATTGTGTGAGTGTTTCCTTCTTTCTTTGCTTGATGTCAGTTGCAAGGTGGAGTGTAGTTGCACATCCACTAAAATCACATTACAAAAGGACAGGTTATGTGATAACACAAATTGTCTTTTCCTTTTCTGTAATTGGTGTGGTGTGCATTGGCACCTGTGTAATAAGTTGGGTACAATCTTCAAATACACAAATGCCTGACAAATTGTGCTCACCATTTGCTGATCCTACAGAATCAGTTGTTGAAAAAGCTATCACAATGACAGTGCTAACATATCAAATTATAGCTGCATTTATCATATCTGTGATGTACTGCTTGTTGATGATGAGTTTAGCAGATTTACAGGGGCAACTCAAATCTGGGCAAATGCACAAGAGGCAAGTCTTTTTCCGGGTCACAAGCCAGACAGTAACACATGTGGCATTATGTTTGAGCTCCAGTGCTATTTATGCAGCAGCACTGTTTCTGCCTGAATCTTCTTCAAATCTTGTGGCCTGGAATACTGCTGTGGTTTTTGCTCTTCCAGCAGTTTTCATTCATCTGCTTCTGGCTCCACCTTCCCAGCTTTGCAAATGGTGTTAATTGTGAATGTGTTATTTTTCTCTTGGTGACTGGTATTCTTTGAATTTGGTTGTTCTCTTGGAGAAACAGCTTGTGTGAGTCTTTCCGTCCACATTTCTGCCACTAGTTTCTTGAATCAAGATAGGGCCAAAGAGGTAGGTATGAATGATGGGCTTGGAGGAATGATTTGTGTATGTTGTCTTGGAATATGTCATGGATACATTTTCTGTGCAGCGATAAAAATTTAAAAACATTCATCCATTTATGCCTGTTGAAAACATGTGTGTCTCTTTTGGGCAATTCAAAAAAGCTTCCTTTGTGAACAAAGAAACAAACAAAATGACAACAGGCAAAGCTCAGAGAAAACTATTTCTAGCCAAACAATAAATGGGATGTTGCTGCTGTTGTATGATGGAAAATGTCAGAGCTGTGATGGGCCTGTGTTAGAAAGGCAAATTCTTGGTTCTCCAGTTCACATGTATCTGAGAGATGTTTCTTCCTTGCCTCTTCTGGTTGGGTTCACTTTATCTTTGTTGGCAAAACAAGATAATCATATATGAAGAAAGGTTGGGGCTTGCTTTGTTTTAGACTTTGGCATAGTGTGACAGAGTAGTTTAGTGTTGAAATAATTGAACATTTTTGATATCCAATCATCATGGGATTCCACACCTAATTGCTGTGACCTCACCAAAAGCTGAGAGGGTAGGTGCTCACAGGAACAATAATGCACACCCAGTTACTTATCACTTTGCATGCATGAGAACCATTGTGTTGTCCTTTGCCCTTGATGTGTACTAACATGTACTGGCATGCACTCATGAGCCAGAGGCAATCTGAGCCAGACTCAATTCAATGCATGACTCATCTGCTGTAAAACAGCTTTTCAAGGACTGGCTGGTCCATGCTTGGGCCACCTCACCAAGTTAAGGGGAGGGGCAATCCTTCATTGGGTTGACGAGATACAACCTCCACTTGAACAGTCATACACCAGCAAATCACAATGGGCTGGGGCATTTTTTCAGGCCCACACCATGCTTCCTCCCCTTGATTCATTGATCACATCCGTTGAGAAATTCTTCCAGTTTTCAACACAAGAACAACCACATCATGCTTGTGGTCCACGCATTGCAGCAGATCAAAATTTTATTGAGGCACATCACAGAAAATGTCATGAATAAACAACAGACTCACATTCCTTTCAGCTCCCAATGAACCAGGGGCAGGCAACCCGAGACCCAGACCAGGGGTTGAGGCCAGCGGCTGTGAAAAATCAATTCCACTTCTCTCTCTAGTGTTAAAAGTTGTTTTCGTCACACAATTCCACAGTTCCAATGGTTAGTAGAACATCCAGGAAGAAGATCTTCTGCAATGGTGGCCCACCAAGAAAGTTTGATAGTTTCACGCCTATTTTGGACCAAAATCAAATTTTAATTGAGAAACCCAGTCTTTGTTCTTTCTTTCTATTCCACACATTTTCATTGAGAATAATAGGGTTTGAAATGTGGCCCAGGGGCATGATGATCAGTATCAACCAGAACATAAGTCTCACTGGAAGATTCTCCAAAACAGACATGAGGAGGATCGTACTAGATACTAGCCAAAACACCAGGTTACAGACAAGAAATATGAGCACTTTGACAGTAGTGGTCTGCCTCTGCTGTTTTCTTCCCTCAAACTGTGCAGAACTATTTTCTGGCCAACTCTTGCCCAAGACACAGATCACACCAACAGACCACAAAATAGTCAGTGCAGTGCAGCAGATTAACAGACAGGATGCTGAGGTTGTCACAACCAGGGTGAAAAAGCTGGGATTGTTGTTTCCAAGAATAGAACAGAGAGGCATGGAGAGGAGGTGGTACCCAACGTACAAGTGATGTCCTCCTGCAATGGTGGCAGTACCAATCATGGTTGCAATAAATATGTGACCAACATGCTTCCTGACCTGGTCCTCATGTTTCATTGTGGTTTTGAGTGGGTTTGCAGCAATGCAGTATCTTGCATGTACTAAGAAGCTTGTGACAAACACAGACAATAGCCATTCAAAGAGCAGGAAGAATCCAACAACAAAGCAAAACATCCCACTGCGCCGAGACAGTAGAGCTTCAAGATACAATTGCCCATAGAAACTGTCAGTGACACTGAGCATGAAGTCTGTCACACTGAACAAGATTCCATTCACAAGCATAACCTGAGTGATAACCCAATGGCCACTTTTATGTTCTTGATATTGCAAAAATTGTCTTTTGAAAATGGATAAAGAAACAACATTCACAGCAAATACTAAAATTCCAAATAGCCATGCCAAGACATTCAAACCCTTTGAAAATAAAATTCTATGACACTCGGTCTGCACAAATGTGTCAGTTTTGCACTCATGTGGAACCACACAGCACAAATTGTGGTCACTTGTCACAACATGCACAGGTGACACACTCTCATCAAATGCTCTGGTGCTTATTGTGCTGAAAGTTTTGTTTTGTTTGATGGCAATGAACTTCACTTCATTCAAGCCAGAAAATATGAAAGGTTTGATTTCTTCAATAAAATTATCAGACAGATCAACACTGGAAAGATATCTTAATGATCCAAAAGCCCTGGAATGTATCACAGAAAGTTTGTTGCTTTTAAGCTTCAACACTTTGAGTCTTGGAAAAGCCTGAAAACATTTTTGTGTCAAGAGCAACAATTTGTTTGTGTTGACATTGAACAAAATGAGTGCATTTTGTGCTGCACTGCCAGTACAGATGGTTTCAATTTCATTGTTTGGAATTTCAAGGAAAATAACACTTTGTATCAGATTCAGAGTTTTTGCAACAACATTTGGCAAACTGTTTTCTGCAAGAATGTAAACAAAATGAATATGCCCCAGTTCTGAGAGAAAATCACCAAATGTCTTTGAATTCACACATGTAACAGCATAGTTCAAACAGATACAATTTACTACATCACATGGAATCAAGTCACACATCATTTCATCATCCCCAGCTGGGCAATGTGCCTCACCATCACACACATTTTGCAGATGGACACAAATTGAGTTATGTTTGCATTGAAATAAACCCGAACACGAGAAAATATCGCAATCTCTTTCATCCCATCCATGCAAACAATCCCATCTTTCATTACAAACATAACTGTAATCAATGCAATAAGACTCTGGGCATTTGTATTTTTCAGAGCATTGAAAAGTTGAGCATTTTCCCAAATGAAGACCATTAGAACAGAATGAAATGTGACCTTTCTCATCAATCTGATAATGGCATCTTTGATTGAACAAAAATAATTGTTCCTTGGCATTGAAACAATGAAAAGTTTTCAAGGTGTCCCCTGGTTTTACCTGAGTGCCTTTTCGTTCCTTTTGTCTTTGATTGGTGGTTGATCTGATTGACACACACTGACCTTGAGTAGTTTTCATCAAGTTGATGCCACATTGGGTCCTGTTTGGATTGACTTTTGTTGCACTTGAATCATTGGACATAGAGACAGGAGTGTGACAATGATCTTCATCTGACCTGTCACTGTCAGGACAATCCAACACTCCATCACAAACACCAGAGCTACTGATCAAGAGTCCTCCATGTTTGCAGTTAAAGGTATTTTCCATCTGGGGAAAATTGCCTTTTGGAGAGCTGAGAACAATTTCAAAATGTTCTGCCTGATGTTCAGAGTGTCCAAAGAATGAATACACATGTGCAGGAAATAGGTTGGATATGTAGACCTGAATCTTTGATTTTGATATTTTCTTCAAATCTTCGATAGTACTTTCATCATGTCTGATCACCAATGCAAAACAAATGTCATTGAACACAAGAAAAGAGCCACCACAAGTACATTGAAGATTGTCAGAAGTACTTTTGTGTTTATGATTGTGAAAATCATTTGCATGATATTGACAGGTCACACTGCTCAGAATGGGCTTGAAGCAGGAGATGCTGATCCAGTAGGGATATTCCACCTGCACAAGAGTTATCAGGACACAAGTGGAAGCCACAGAGGACTGAACCAAGTGTTCACTGAAGTTGATTCTTTGCTTCAGTTTGTTCACCACTTCTCTTGCGCACAGCAGTCCATGTTCGGGGTCAGACAAACTGTTGTAGATGGGATGACTTGGAACATTCAATGATATAAATTTGTCCACAAAATACTTTGTATCAACTGAAAGAGTCTGTTGCCACAGTTGAAATGTAACAGGTTCCCCACCAAACCACCTGAATGCAGAATCGCTGAGCTGGAATGGTAAAAAGCAAACCCAGTTCAACCAAACTGTCACCCAGCAAATGTGTTGATCTAAAATGGGCAATTGTGGTGTTCTCTTGTGACTGAGTGTTTGAGTAAATGTGGGAACTTTTTCCCAACGAAAGAAAAAAAACAGTGGATTCAATGAGTTACCCTCTTGATCAGACCAATGTAGACATGTGTAGGATACAATGATTGGACCAGCAGGTGACGTGTCAAGCTTCTCAAGTCGTCCTCATCTAGAAAAACTGGAAGCGACATGTTTATTTTCAAGCAGATTTGTAATGCCCCAGCCCAGGAATCATTTCTCTCAGAAACTTTAAATGTAGCAAATCGCAACATGGATTCAACATCTGTTTCTAGCCATGATGAATCTCTTCGAAACTCTTCTGCAAAATTGAGAATGGATTTTGTGAGGGGATTGCCTCTTGAGCATCTCTTGGCCAAGTCTGACCATGAAAGTTGATCCAGGTGAGTCCAGTTGAAACAGACTGTCATGAAATGAACTGAAGATGTGTGAGGCACCAAGTACACAGAGTGTCTCTCAATCCACAATGGCATCAACACCCTTGCAGCTGTCCTTTGCTCTGATGCAGAAACATTGACCTCTGTGGTCACTAAGAACCCTCCAACAACTTGTAGCGTGAGTAGAGACAGTAGCAGATTGTTGTCAACCTTGTCTTTCTGCACCACGGTCAGTTGCACCACATACAAGCCTGATTCTGTGGGAGAGGCCAGCTTCATAGTCCTGTTTGCAACACCAGTTGGAGGTGATCGAATTTCCTCACATTGATATTGTACACACCCTGTTCTATTGGATTTACCCACCAAAGATTCTTTCATTGTGGTGTTGAGATTCAAGCTGCACTGACTCTCATACACAGTGACTGTCACCCAGGACGTGGAACCATGGCTGAAGTACACTCTCAAATGAGAGTCCATTGTGTCAAGTTGTCTTGCACTATCAGGAGTCAGCATGGTCGTCACAAAACCTGTGAAGAGAAAATTCATCAAATCTTGGTCCGCAGTCTTTCAACTATTTTCTCTGCTTTTATTCCAGGGGGATGCAGGGTTTTAAGGTCTGAACCATACAAGAAGACATTCCTACTCTGAAACATTTTTGCAGTGGAAAATGGTTCACACCCGTGGAACTGAATCAGGTTTTTGTCCCGGCCTCTGGGTCTTGGGTTCCGTCCCCTGGTTCTCTGGACTCACCTGACAAGGCAGAGGCACCCTGCCACAGAGCATAGGTGGCCGTCTCTACAGGGTAACCTGTCCTCTTGATGTGTTTTCTGAACACATCATGATCAAAGGAAATACCATCCTGATCAACAACACTGTCACATGTTTCAAGTTTGGAAATGTGAGAAGCTGACTGGTTCTTGGAGATAAGGGTAACCACAGTCTCTCTTGAAGGAAATGTGTAGAAAACCACATCGCCTTGGCCACCAAATGTGTTTCCAAAACATTGTGTCAATTTCCTTGTTCGCAGTGCATCTGAAAATTTGTGCTGTGAAAACCCTTTGGAGAAAAATACAGACACTTCCAATTTTTGTGGCTCATGCTTGGTAAACGTGTTCTGCAAAAGAGTGCCACAGTAGTCTGAAGTACTGTTTGCTGCTAAATGCATAACAACACAGTGGCCTGCAGACATTTGGTCATACTTGATGTGAAAAAATTTTCCTTTTGATATTACAACACTGATGTCCTGATAAATTGTTAAGTGTCTTGCTTGAAACAAAAAAAACACAGGTGTAAGGTCCAGAAAAATACCTTGACACTGTGTGGTTGATAAATGAACAGAAACAAAAAAATTGAACACATATGCTGCAAAGTAAAATATGGTCAGTGTTATCTGATGAGTTGAGGAAACAGTTATCATTGGTTTGGGCAACTCTGACTCAGTAGTACTATTGTATACATCACACAAAGTTAAAATGTCTTTCTCCCTGGTATTTGCAGTGACTTGTCTCCACAGATTAATTGTGTTGTTGATCTCAGTGGCAGTTGCTGAAGCCTGGCGCATGAGGTCATAATCCATACTGGACTTTTCGGGCTGCCTGACCACAAGCCCAGAGTAGAGGCAGCTGTCAGTGTTGGGCCCAGTCACCTTCATGACCTGCACAGAAACATTGAGAAACAGATTTTGAAGACTTTTTGCCTTAAAGAGACAGTTTGCTGCCAACTCATGGGGGCATTCTTGTCTTGCAGAAATGTTTCGCCTCTGTGGAGTTTTGATTTCAATGATGCAATGCACTGCCCCATGTTTGTTGCATATATTTTCAACCAAGCTCGAGTTGATGTGCAAATGCTGTCTTTTACCCAACATGTATTTCACATGCACGACTCTATAGCTCTGAAATTTGATGTGAACACTGTGCTGCTGTTTGTGGATCAAGTTTAACACGTACACTGCAGACACAAAGGATGACAAAAGAAAGGTGTCTCTGCGTCCTGTATTGAGCCTGGGGCAGAGTGGGCCAGGTCCATCAAAGAGCCAAAGAGAAGCATTGCTGATGATTGACAGTCTCAGTTTCAGGTGTTTGTGTGTTTGAACAACGTAAACCCTCACACTGGCGTCCAAATGCCAAAACACCAAGTAGTGAGAGAGAAACATGTTCCTTTTGCTGATGTGCTCTTGAAAGTGAGGAAAATATTTTGCAGAAAGAATACCACCATCAGTAATTGAAAAGCTCAAGACAACAGTTTTGTCTGTATCCAATGACATTTTTGTCATGATCAGAAATTGTGTAGTGTCAGGCTGCACATACACAGTGGGTATTCTTCCACATGCAACAAAGAGCAAACTTGTGAGTCCCACACAAGTTATCTGAAAGAGATCCATTCCTACAATCAGCACACACTCTACGAAACAGTACAGTGTGTACTTCAGGTCTATGATCTGTGATGTAATGTTGACTTTCAGCAGAGGGTGTACCTGGAAGTACCACTTTTCCCTCCACATAATGATGTAACAGTTGGGATCCAGAAAAGTGCATGACGATATCATAGGTGGTGCCTGAGTTCTTTTGCAGCCATTGTCAGCAAAGAAAAGTTTCAAGGTTTGATTTGACTCAGGTGTGGGAAGAGGAAAATTGTTCTCAATGTGGAACAGCTGCAGCTCTGTTATCTCCTTCAGTGTGTTGTTTGGCAGCATTGCACACAGTTTTCCTACAATGAAAGAGGCTTCAAGATCCTTGAAGCAAGATCCTTTCAAAAACTCTATTCTGCTTTTGTGCTTGCCAAACCAATTTATCATACTGTTTTTGAAGTTCAAGAAGGAACATTTGTTTGCTGTTTCAGCATTCCAATGGCATGACAACCTGAGTGACTTCTCAAAGAACAGCAGCACATAACTGAGCCACACTTTGGAAATTCTGTTTGTTTTGTGTTGTGTCAAACTTTGCATCAGTTCCCCCTGTCCCTCAATGTATTGCACATCAAGAAGTGTTTCCACCAGATCCAGACTAAGCAAAAACACACACAGGTATAATGGATTTCTCGTCATATTCAGCACAGCAATCCCCTGTAACGTAGTACTGTGACTCCTGACGTCATCATTTCAAGGGGCGCAAGTGAGAATACCACAGAGCACCACCAAGTGACAATGAACACAACATTTGTTTTTCATTCAGGCTTGTACAGTTCACCTTCCCAACTGAGAAATGTTTGAAATTTCTAACGTAAGTGGAACCGGACAAACACCAGCCACTTGAGTATCTTTGTTGCGGATCCAATGCAAAGAATCCAGCGGACGCAGCATCAGGCTGAAGTCCGCCCTTAACAGGGTGGAGTCTGTCGGATTCAGCATTGGGACAGGTTGGGAATACCCAGTTCTGAATGGATTTGCACAGTCGTGGGGTTCAGCCCATCAAGGATCTGGACAGAGGTTTTACCAAGCTGGAGTCTGGCCTTGACGGAGTGGGGTGGCCACTTTGGCACAATTCAACATGTCAAACCAACAAACGTGCAAACGTGCAAAGGAATGGGCAAAGTGACAATCAATGGCCCAGGCGCCCTTGACTCCTGGAGTGCAAGTCTGTCAAGAGGAACCAAGTTCTGAAATAATTCACAAAGGCCTGTTAGCCAGAGAAATGTTTCAGATCTCAAATGGTTTTCAGTTCAAATTCCCTCCATCGTAGGTTGAGTGTCCCAGACTCCGCACTGGGCACACAGCCAATATGGCGAATTTCAATACGGCCATTTACTCGGACAGCAGCTGAGTCTGCAGCGTGTAACTGCCGGGCCCAAGATCACGCGCAGTCAGCAAGCTGTCGAGAGAACCGGGGCTGGATCCATTGGGGGTGGGGGGGGTCTCCGCCCTTCCCCTGTCTACATCCTGTACAGGTGTGACCCCCGTTGAACAGGCTCTCATGAGGATGGCATGTTTCGTCGTCCATTGTGGGTGGGTTCACACTGCGCTGAACGGGCTGACAGCACGGGGTGCCACTGAATGGCAGGATTTCAAAAATGACAACAGACACACTGGATGGACGTAACGCAACGTCGTGACGTCAGATTTTCTGGATGTAGGAGAAGCGCGCGAACATTTTTTTCATTGCCCGGGAAAATTTTCAACTGACTGGACTGGACGGAGAAAGAAAAATGCCAAAAGCAAATGTGAAAGGACTGGGGGGAAAGCAGGTAGAGCCAGT
>JAAUXT010108500.1_pt1 | contig 31768 bp, 42 predicted proteins | sample 7278171 | NCBI WGS metagenome assembly JAAUXT01 (sample SAMN14350112, study PRJNA611818) | marine sediment metagenome | isolation source: surface marine sediment (1.8m) | place: French Polynesia: Moorea | collected 2018-08
AATCAACAAGGACATTTCATTTGAAGCAGTTCAAATGCAAATTTGTGTGCAACAGTAGGTCCGAGTTTCTGCACAAATAAGCGCGCGCGCGCGCGTGTGTGTGTGTGTGGGTGTGTGTGTGTGTGTGTGTGTGTGTGTGCGTGGTCTGCGTGCGTGCGTCTCTGGTCTGTTTTTGTGCAGCCCGTGATCCCTTCCAAGAGCGGATCTCGGCTTCCAGCAGCGAATCGCTTTGTTGACCCGGTGCCATAAACACACGTGTGATGCGTAGGTTGCGTGTTGTGCCTCCTTCCATCTTCCTCCTCCTTCATGAAACACAATTGCGCAACGCGGGCGCAGAACGATACATCGCAATCACCCGCCCTGTTCCGCGCAGATTGTGGGGATGAAGCGCTGCAAATTGCAACAGAAAATTGCAAGTTGCGCATCCAGGGGCGGTGCTTCCCGCGTTGAGATGAGGGATGTGTGTGCAAACAGCTTTTTTGCGTGGAAAAGTTGACGAGATGCACGATGCATTTTGGTGTTGTCTTGACAAGGTGCATGTCCTCTCAACTTGTTCCTTTCTGCTGCTGTCATTGACAAACGACTGTGCTCATCAGGCGGTGAGAGGAGCGCAATTTTGTCCACACTGAAGGGGCAGGATGAGGTGGTCAGCCACTTCTTTGTTGAGCCTCCCTTTGTGCACGTTAACGAGCCGAGGTGTTGGGCCGGCGGCTCATTTGCACTGACCACCATCACCTTCATTTGCGGCTGCGCAATCTTCGTGCGCCGCGCCGTGTCCGGGGAGATTCGTGGGACACGTCTCGTTACCGGAATGGGGCGGGGGGCGAGGAGGAGGGGTGGTGGGCAGGAGGGGGCGTCGGTCGCAACGGGAGATGGGTGGAAGAAAATAGCGATGCAGGGGCAGATTTGCGTGAGGGGAGAAAACACTACAAGCAAATGACGTGCATCGCAACAGTTCACTTGGCTGCTGGATCCTTCAGGACCTTGAGATTTGGATCTTCCCATCTGTGTCAATTCTCAAAATCTTGGATTCTTGTCGAGATATCTGGGTCAGTGTGAGCGAGCAAAGCGCGTTTTGCCTTTCAAGTCCCGGCTTCATTCAAAATGCAGAAGATTACTCAAGTGCTCAAAGCCTGAAAGCTTCTTTATGAGGGGGAGGCTTCTGAGGATCCAATGTCTCTTTTGTCAAACGAGGTCCCTGATGGTCCACGTTTACGAGGCGTGTTCAAAGAAAAACTGGTCGACAGAAAAAAGGAGAAACTTTGCAAAAGAACAAATTACAAGTTGCTATGTTCCACCTCTTTGGACAAAAATCCCAACCTCAAATTCAAACGGTGATGTGCTTGCTCATTTGGAAAGTACCGGTGGAAGTACGTATCTGACCACAGAAACTTCCGTCAGGCTGATGCTCGTGTCGACAGGCTCCGGGAGCCAGTTCCTGGTCAGAATCTTCAGGTTTTGCAGTCCCCCTCTACTCAACAATTCAAACCCAAAAAGTAGCCACTTCGCCCGAGAAAAACACGTCGATCGTTCGTCGCAAACCTTGTCGAAATTCTTGGAGGTCCTGTTTTGACCAGTTTGTGGCCATGGCTGAAAACAGACACTCGCTTCAGTTTTCATGTTGAGGGAAAATCACAGTGGGCAAATTCGTTCCGAGAAGACCACGCTATATAAGAGCAGCGTCTGATCTCAACTGTGAAGCTGCCGCAACCTGCAGATATGGAAAAAATAAGGGTGATATGAAAGAAGGCCAACCACCGTGAGCAATAAAGTGTGATGATAAGGTCAAAATTCCCAAATATATATTCTCGGAGCAGCTGTTTTAGTCGGTGTTTGTTCATGGCTCATGCGGGTAGACTCTACGTTTCCATCAGAAGTTTCCGTTTTTTGCAGCACTGACTTTTTCAAAAAATAGCACCGCTCCTCAAGTTGCTTTTGTTTCGCTCTGTTCCCTGTCGGTAGACTCCATTTCCGGGATGCAGAGATCCAAAGTCAAGTTGAGTTTGGTTTTCCTTATTTCCTCTCGCTGTGGTCCCAGAGTGATTCAGTGTGATTCAGTGACTCAGGGTACAAGAGTTCAGTCCGATAGACATGGAGCGACACGCCTGGACCAAACACACAGAACAACGTTTGTGAAATTTGTCGAAACAACACCGCGACCCCTGGTTCCGCAATAGCATCAACAGGACCTGTGCTTCTGGGTTCTTGCTAACCACGTGTTTGTGTCTCTGCAGGACAAACGTCGCTCACGTGACATGGAGACGATCACGGAGACGGAACTACTCGACATCGACGTGGAGACGCTGCTCAGTGCGCAGGCGCAGGCGTCCATGTCGGCGTCCTACCCGGCACCCGGCGCGCCGCACTGCCTGGGTCCCGACGTCCCGGAGCCAGAGCAGACGAAGTGCGCTCACCACGTGTTAGTGAGCACAGAGGACGCAGAGAACCCGTTCAGAGGTGAGACCCACTTCCGCGTTTCTTCCGAAGGGGAGGGAGGAAGGAGCTTGACTCCGACCGTTCCAGATCCTGGCATTCCTCACAGACAGCACGTCGACCCCGCAAAATGGGATTCTGAGCCAATAGTGAAACCAAATTTTGCACAGCGTTTGCTGGTCAAAAAATTTTTGTTCAGTCTCAAAACGGGTCGTTTTGAGAACTTTGTGGTTGAAGTCTTTTGGGGTTCAAGTGTCGCTTGCGCCCAAGGGCTCCAAGGACTCTTCGTACGGTTTGAATTCAAGGACCTTGCATGTCGTTTGAATTCTAAACTTCACCGCTGTTTTTACCCCCCGCAGCCGCCGAATGTCCACACTGTAAGTTCCGCTCTCTCGCTTTCTCTGCATGTCACTGTTGTCCAGATGTGTGTTTCACGTTTGCAGAATTTTGTCAGAAAGGCAGCACCAAGGGGACAAGGAACATGCTGGTCGTTGCAAGTTTTATGTTCAACTTCGTGTAAATTTAGAGTTTCTGTGTTTTGTTCGTTCGTTGCATTTGTTTTGCACGCTTTTGTTGCCTCGCACTTTCAGTGAATTCACTTGTTTGTGTAATTTGCTCATGTTTGCGTGTACCGGCATCTCCTTCAACAGTCACATGGTTTTGTTCACCACCTCAGTGTCTTCTCTTTGGTGTTGCGTTGAGCAGCGCCGCATCGCTGCGAAACCTCGACGGCGTCAGAGAGACGCCGCACGTGTTCCTATCAGCGCCATCGGAGCCCGTATCATCACCGCGCTGCTCATGTCGGCGCAGTGATTTCCCCCGAGTCGTGACCGGACCAGAGTGAAGCGTCCCGATTGCCTGGCGTTTGTTCTTCGTCACAATAATCAAGTGCTCGATCGGACGAAATTGGTTTGTGACAGAAGCTGCATTGCTTTTTCTCCGATGCCTGGAGCTTTGAAGGAACACTCTCACACACACTGGACCCTTTGGTTAGTTGCGCTCTAAAGCAAAGCTTTCCAGTGGTTTGGTTGTCCCATTTGATTTGACCTGAGGTTGAGTTCATTCTGAGCGCGCATGCATCAGGAAAATGCATGAATGGGACCTGATCTGTGGGATTTGGGGATTTCTGAATCAATGATGATATTGAGACCAGACTCCCTCAGTTTTGGCATTATGAGAGGGAAATTGGCTGGGATCAGGTCAGTTGACTTTCGGCTTGCAAAGCCACCGCTGGACTCTTTTTGGCTTGACGTTTTGACGCAGATTGCTTTTGACGTGAATGCTTGCGTGCGCAGGCAGGGGTCACGTGGCGGACCTTGGGTCATTCCTTCCTGACTCACACGAGGGACGCTGCGGCCTGGTCTCACGTCTGATATCGCTGGATTCCTTCATCAGACGTCGAGACGACTCACTATCGTGCGCTCGTTCGTGCACAATGTTGTGTTTTGCCTTTTAGAGAAGGAAGAGTTGCTTGATTTCGCGCAATCTGAAGAAGCCTTGGTTGGCGCCGCGCACGCCTGGTGCCTACCATCCTCGTATCTGAGTGGAAGAAATGCAGTGATTGTGCTAATTTCACTTGTTCTGTCGCATTCCACTGCGCGGGAGAGGCCCCTGGAGCACGCTGTGACTCGGTGCGATCGATCGGTGAAGTTTCACGCCCTGCGTTTCTCCACCCTCAAATTTCATGTGCGTGCAGACATGCAGAGCAGCTTCGGCAGGCAAACGGCTCCCCGATGAGTGTTTACCCTCACTGCCCCCTGCATTCCGGGTTTGGACGCGTGTGCGCCGTCTGCAAATCAGGCTCAGCAGAGGCGCCGTGCAGTCTGCATTGAGAAAGCTCCAAAATGCGTGCTGACTCACTCAGTTCACAAATTCCTCGTGCAAGCAAACAAAATCCTTATCCAATGGTCAGACATGGGACCTGACAGCTCAAAGAAGTCTGGGAGGGAGAGACCACAAGTTTTGTGAGTTGCTATATCTTTGGGAGCAGAGAACTGCAGCGTGCACATGGTCTCGGCTGGTCCGCGCAGAGCCTGCGGGGTGGAATCAGACCGAGCGACGCCCCTGTCCGCTCCCTGCAAATGGTGATTCCATCTCTCCTTCAGGACCGTTTATCTGTCTGTCCCGACCGTTGGGCGCGAGCAGAGTGAGCGGCCGGAATTGTGGGTCTGCCCCAAAAGGGCTGGACAATTTGTGCTGTTTGACGTAGCCCGCTGGTGCAAGAACCACACTGAGAGAGCTGAAGAGTGTTATGGTTCTTGCAGTGAGACTTGCCTCAGCACGTACTTGTTGTGGGAACGTCTGAATCCAGGTGTCAAAATCTGTTGACGAGGGAGGGTGTCAAAATGCAACAGAAGAAAGGAGCTGTGCGGGACTGTGTGGATATGTGGACTTGGCATCGTAATTACAGCCCGACTCAGACCCTGGACTGCCGCTTCTATCCGGGACGGTGTGGGGAGGGGATTGCCGGGGGGAGGGGACGGAACGCGGTGATCAGATCTCATTCAGACGGCTTCCCAACAATCCGCCGCGTCAGGCAAAACAGTCGCGTCCATTGAGCGCGCGCGGCAGTGCCAGCGGGACGTGCACCGAGATACGCATCTGATCGTGGAGAGGGGTTTGGTGCAGAAGTTTGATCGACGTGCTGCAAGAAGTGCCGAAGTTTTGGACGCTGCACAGATCCAGGTGAGAGACAGCTGCGCATGGGTGGACTGCATCAGGTCAGAACACTTCCGCTGTTGTTCTGGGTCGTTTGGGGAAAGGGTGATAACGGTGTCGGCGTGCGTGACCCTGAAGTTTTGAAGCTGTGTAGATTTGGCTGTCCATGCAAGTTGAGCCATAAATGGGTCGTTCATTGCGTGAGTAGTTGTAGTGCTCGGAGTGGACCAGAACAAGACACACTTATCAAAGTGTTCAGCATGTTGTGTTGGGGAAATTCATCTGGTGAGACATTCTCGCTCAGTTCCATACAGGCAAGGGACCGTTGTTGTTGGAGGAGTCTGGTTTGACGAAGTCCTTTCGATGACGCCATGAACTTGATGTGACACAACAGAACGACCATGCGCTTTGTGAAAATGTAGCCAGAAAATTCCGAACGGCAGTTCAGTGACTGTTGTCGTTCTCCCTTTCAGCTGTGCGATGCCATTTCCGACAGCTTTGCTTGGACCATTTGCAGCAGTTGTTATTGAGAGCTGAGTGCGCGATGTGTTGTATTGATTGACACTGAAAGGTCAGTGTTGTCAATGTCCACATTGTGAGTTGTCCAAATACCGGGTGTGTTGTATAAGCCCGACAGATCACTTGTCACAGATCTGTGTTGAAGCAGCGCAGTTTCAGAGACCAGACCAGATGTTCCGAGCACAGCAGGTCTTGTTTTGTGGGTCGTGTTTTCTTTCTTTCGTTGTTCAGTCTGGTCAAGTCCAGACGATGTCTCCCAGCCTCGATGTCGATCAGTAAATTGACTGTGTTGCACACGATCAGAAATCCCTGATCTGGAGCCTGTCGGACCAGCGGCCCACGTGGGAACGGGTCTCGTGCGGAGGGGATTCGGTTTGACAGGGAACGACGCTGGAGCCAGATGCGCGGCTCAGGACGTGATTGCATCGCTCTCCATCCGCAGCCCGTTCCATCGGCCAATATGAGCGGCGAAGCTCGTCCCTATTCACACTGGAGGCGTCGTGAGTTCACGCTTTACGTGCAAGTTGACGGGCAGTTGAATGCAGCACGTATTGACGTTGATCTTGGCGGACGCATCCCGCGTGAAGCTGGGTTGAGCTGTGACGAATGACGAGGATTGCCGAATTGAGACCGCGGGACTCAGTGGAGCCGTTACGTGTGTAAATCTCCACGTGAAGTATCCGTTTCCGATGGGCTGATGCTCCTCAGACTGTCGCGGTGCGCGGCTGTTTGTCGTACTTGGAGCCTGTGGTGAATCTTGAACCTTTGATACGAGGTAGAATCAAAGTATTCTGACAGTCAATATGGTTTCAGTGACACCGTTTGGTCACAGTTGAGCACACATGAATAATGACAAACAAAGGACCTGACTAATTTGGTTGATCGGTCACACACTGCAGAGATCATGTTAACTGTCAGAATACTTTGACTCTACTACGTATATTGTTCTGGCGCTTGTGTCTCAGATCTCAAGGTTCCTTTCTTCCAAACTTGTTGGTATCGAGGTCAAAAACATTTGACTTTCAGTTCAGGCCCCAAGATCACTTTTAGAGTGGATCCTTCTGAACGCCAAGACTGGCTTTGTTGGATTTCATGCCAAAGGGTGTGGGGATGGCGCGTGCCCACTTCGGCTGATGTTCTTGTTGAGATTGAACATTGCTTGAGCACTGCAGATTTGGAGAAGAAAGTCCTGAGAAATACTGATACAACCAATCGTTTTCCACCTGGGTCATTGCAATACATGACTTTTGAACGTTCGAAAAGGACAGTACACGAGTATTTTGCTGGTGGTCGTCGACGGTTGAAGGAGGGTTGGTCTTCTGGTGATTCATAGCGCAGCTTAGACACCGCAAACAGTTGTTTGACCAGGGAAGTGCGTGGAAAATGTGACAATTGAAGGTGTGGATTCCAAACTTCTAATGTTTCTTCACCGTGGTCGAGGAAAACTGGTGTCCTGTTCTTCAGCTGGCCTGCGCTGTGCAAAATCTGTTCAAATTTGATCTCTCACACAAGAACAACCTGCCACACGCACAAAACAGCGTGTTCTGACCAAATGTTGTCCCACGGCATGTCGTTCACGAGTATCAGGCTCAAAATAGCACGTTGTGTTTCCCTGGAGCACGCATCGGTGAGCCTTGCATTCATGTTGCCTTTGGTTGGTTGATTACGACTGACACGCACATCAAACAAGGAAACACAGACTTTGTCGGTCTGCTTCTGTCAGCAATGTACCCCAAAAGCTGAACTGATCTGTCAGCCAAGCGTGGAAGCTGACTCGTTTTTCCGATCCCCAGACTTTCAAGAATGCTCTGATCAACAGGTCTGCTTCACTCGGGGTGGCGAAGCGGAAATCAGGATAACCGTGGAATTCACTGCAAATGTGGCGGGCAACACTGCGGGCCGGCTCGCCTCGCCGCCCGGCGCTTGCTGCACTGGAACGACGGGCTGCACGCGAAACAACCCCGCTCAGTGTGAATACTTCGCCGACTTGTGCATTTCCACAACACCGTAAGTTTTCCTGTTTACGGCAAATGCTCTGGACTTGCCAAAATTTTCTACGTACGAGTATTTGACTCTAACACGAGTCTTTCAAACATGGTCACGCTCGCGTCGCGCGTGACACATCCTTTGAGCTTTCTAACCTTTCTTTTTTCTCTCGGATCTGTGCAGTGTGAGGAACCAACTTGCAACGGGCTGCCCAGCTGGGGGGTTTATGCGGCGAATCTTCCCGTCCAACACTGTTCCTCTGCCGGGAAACACGGTGCAGTTCAGCACGCAAACAGATGTCAGGATGCCGTCAGACTTCCTGTGGGTAAGTTCCTGCTTCAAGTGACTGCGGACTGTGCGGTGGGTTTTATTCTGACAACAGCTGGAGTGAAAAGAAGGATATTGGTCTTTTTTTCCATTGTCTCTTTTCAATCGCATTCTGGTTGAATCCAAAATGTTCTTGTTTCATAAAGCTTGAAAGAAAACAACCTCCTTGCGAACGATATTGGTTTTTTTTTTCCGAAATGCCCCAGGTATGTACAGCGTGCAGAGTTCGAATTGGTTGGAGAAATCTGTTCGGGTGGGCACGGATAAAGTTGGGAAAGAAACCTCAGTCGTTGGGCGCAGGGGAAACAAACATCCACTTCAGCACTGGAATAGCCACACTGAACGGGTTCGACACCTGTCCAGTCCAATTTGTCCACTGTCCAGACGGGGTTTGATAGCTGTCCAACCTACAGAGATGTATGGGTTTGATACACGAAGCTAATAAATAGTTCTTAGAACTTCGCGGTTTGATACAAAGTGGATGCAGGGGTGTTGGGCGGGTTTCACGCGAAATCCAGCTGGATGAGTTTGGCTTGAGGCCTGTGCGGCGAAACCCTCCTTTCGGACCACCACACCCTCCTTGTAGTAGGAGAACCACTCTCACTTAAGACAAACATGACAAAGCCAGCAAGTGAGCGCTCATGTTGTGGGAGGCAAAATCCGGCAAGTTTCCTTGTCCGGCCAAACTTTGATGCAGGTGAGACCGCCGAGACTTGATCTCTGGCCAGGGGTAAGTTGGGCTCTGAAATGAGGTCGGTAAGACCATGCGCACCGAACTTTCGTGCAACCCTCACTCTCAGAGACGTAATCTTTTCTTTTCAGAACGGTCAAACACCCGCGAGCGTACAAGAACTGTACTTCTCCCTTTTTCTGTACGACGGTGTGCCGGGGGGAGATTTCCGACAGATTGAAGTGTTGCGCATGGCGACTGCAAACGACCTATATTTTTGCATAAATCGACAGTGCGTTGCAGGCGGCACCTACCCTTTTGATATTGTGGGTAGATTCTCAAGGTGAGTACAGTTTATTTTTATTGTTGTTTGTTGTTTGCTGAAAACAGGTGTGAAGCCAAGAGTGCTTTCGCACCAATCAGCAACCGAGTGAAACAAAGTCGGTGCATTTTTCGTGTCCACGAGGTGTACCTTGGTCATCGTCAGGTTTGCGTCTGTTGTGATTGGCCAAACCTGTCCTTCCGAAAAATGGCACTCAAGTCTCACCGAAGAACTGGCTTACAAGACCAACACGCTGGCCAGCTGATCGGCCTCTTTGGTTGTGGTGTTGCTGAGATTCCTACATGCATCGAGCGTGCCCAAATGGGCCACGGGCGACATTATGCAGCTGTACATGTACTATAAATTGAGGGAAACATCAATGTTTGTCCGTTTTTGTACGCGCCGAGCCTTTGGTGTCTTGGTGCATAATCAAAATAAATGCCGGCCCACGTCCGCACTCCACGTGAGCATCGCGTGCAGCAGACCAAGGGTGGACATGTTCTTGTTTTTTTCTTGCAGTTCAGCAGTGCGAGTTACTTTTGGCTGCGCGCCGGGGTTCAACACCCCTTTCTGTGACATTGCGTGCGATGTCACTCAGAATGGTTGTGGTCAGGGTTATTTCACCTGCGACAACGGGCAGCGGGTGTGCGAGCAAGGATGGGGTCCTCTCGGTGTGTGCAACGAGCACGACGGCCAGACTTGTCCTTTTGGTGAGTACAAAGTGACTTGAATGAGGGAAACAGTTTTTAACCTTGCGGCATTGTAATTGTTTTTTCCATTGTGTTCATAAATGCTTGCAATATTCAGTTTTAAGTTGCCTTTGGGAACATAAAACCAGTCAATTCAAGTCAGTGCAGCCGTGATGGTGTTGTTCTGTATGTGTAGGTCTGTGGACTGTTGGTTTACCAAGGGGGGAGACAAATCATTTTGTTTTCCATTCGATTTCTTTTTTGCCATGGTAAATATTCCCAGTCAAGAAACCAATCGTTTGGTCGGCTTTCGTTTTTTGCTGTGGTGAATATCACTGGTCAAGAACCAGTGGTTCACCCCTCCAGGTGATAAAAACAATGGTTTGGTTTGAATTTCTTTTTCACTCTGACCTGTTTGCTGGAACAATGCGTGTTGTGAGCACAATGCCTGCTGTAAGGAGCCGCGGGCTCCTTGATATTTGATCCCTTGCTTTTCTTCAAGAAGCAGATGCCTTCTTCGGAACCAAGCAAAACGGGATGAAACAGAAATTCAAGCGACATTTGCGTGGACTGTCTTCTTTACAGGGACTGTTTGTCAGAATGGTGGCACGTGCAATCCCTCTGGTGGTTGTTGCTGTGAATGGGGCTGGACGGGACCTACGTGCGGCATCCGGAACCCAGCTCAGCCGTTGGTTGCCGGGTGCACGACTTCGTCGCCAGAGCTGAATCACATTGTGGCCAGCAGACAGTGCACCGGGCGGTACAATTGCGTGCGAGACAGTGAGACCGGCCAACGATCGAAGCAGTGCATTGCTCCTTTCATCGTAAGCACGTCAGAATCGTCTCACGTCAGAATCGTCTCAATGTTTTCTGGATACCACGGCACTCAGTCTGTGACGATACCACATTTTGTGAACAGGGTCCTGGCTGCCTCACCGTCAGCGAGGACATCTCAGGACGTCAATGCCCGTATGCCTGCGGGAGCTTATCTCGAGACCCAAATGACGATGATTACTCACGTGGATTCTGCAATCCTGCAACCAGATTGTGCTGCTGCTTGGAGGGGTTTTATGGTTCGTCAATGGCAACACTACTTGTGTGACGTCAAAGTTTATTTTCTTTTCGTGCGTGTTCTAGACACTGATATTGTTGTCGGATTCACAGGAACCCAGTGCGAACTCGATGCGCCGGCGGATCCCTCGCCACAGGCAAGCTTCTGCACTGGCCCTGGAGCAAGAACGCAACCGAACGTTTACCGAACCGTCGGCAACCTGTACGAGTGCACAGGATCCTGGTCCTGTGTGGGTGGACAAGTGAGATGCAGCCCCCTCTTTGATGGGGTCCCTTCTTCAGGACCACAGGTATGAATCTGGGGGATTGTATTTTTTGTCTACACATTACACACGAGAAACTTTTCGTGAACATTTTGCTGTCGCTGAAATGGCAGACAACTGCATGGTCTATCTGCTTCTTGCATTTGTCTCTTACGAGTATATTCACTCGCAGGGGGATAGGGTGTGCAACCGGGTTCGGGACTCGGTGTTCAGACTTCGGCTGTGGAATAGCGCGTGTTCGAATTCCTGTGGCGAAGGCACCACCTTTGCAACAAGTCGCGGCTACTGCAATGTTCAGCTGGGAACGTGCTGCTGTGTGAACGGTTACACTGGTGGGTCTACTCTGACAACGAAAAGCTTCAAATGAACCCTGAAGACATGTCCGTTTCATAGACATCTTGGCATATCGTGCGCACCACTGCATGTTCTCGTGTCTGACAGATTTTGTTGTTTTGTTTTTGTGCGCGCAGGCCCCAACTGTTTGACACCACCATCAGCCGAAGTCTGTTTTGGTGATCAGCTGACCCTCGATCGCAGTCCCCAGCAGAACCAGCAGTGCACCGGGCAGTGGCTGTGCGACAGACCAGCTGGTAGTGCAAGCGGGATCAAAGTTTGCGGTCCAAACACGGCCTTCCCCAATTTCACTGTGAGTTCCAGCTTCAGGAATGAGAATTCTTGCATGTACTCACCAATTTGTTGCGCTCATCACTGTCACAGCGTCAAGGGGCGAAGTTCCGGCAAGGAATTGGAATTTATTCCTGAACTGTGTGGAACCGGCCTGTTGCATCCCTTTTTTGCAGAGTCTCCACACTCAAGGCTTTCAAAACGTAGATTCTCTTGACAAGCTCTACAGCACAGTACAGGAACCAACATTGAAGGGCCTGATGCATTGCACGGACGGGATCCTTGACTACACGTGCAATCAAGGATTCCCACTCCCATTCTGATGCAAAGCAGTCCACAAAGTCAATACGAATTTTCACTTCAGCTCCCTGGTTGCAACACACCGACTGCCGGGCTATTGGCCGACACGTCTTGTGGAGACTGTGGCCAGGACGAAAATCGCGGCTATTGCAACCCAGACACTGGATTTTGTTGTTGTCTCAATGGATTTGGCGGTGAGTTCTGGGGATGGACGGCCACACGCAGATTTGTTGCTTCGAGAATGAATAGCAATTGAAAACTGGCCAGAAAGATTGTTCTGATTTGTGCACCACGTATGTGAAGAGCTTGCTGACAACAAGAAACTTCCAAGACATTCCGTTCAGGAAAGGTCGAGATTGAAAGAGCTGTGGCACAAAGGAAACTTTCAGCAACTTTGGTGTCTTTGCTGACAGGAGAATTTACGGGAATAAGCTGCCATGATCATGGCCCGAGAAAAGGCGCGCGTGTGTGAGTGCTGTCCATAAATGTGTGAAAAGATCTTTTGGACTTCAAACTTGTTCCCCTGGAGAGGCGCGATTCAATGGGATCCACTATGAGCTTCGGCTACACTGTTTGCAAGCAATATAAGAACGTAACTTATTCCGTGACGCAAATCTTTTCTCCGTTCGTCCAGCCACTGTTGTGTGAAAATTTTCTTCCAATGCGTTTTAGCCAGCCGTCAGCTGGGAAGCTTTCTCCAGCTTCCTGTTGCACAGAATATTTCTCAGCCACAACCTCAGCCCTGAAATACCTGAATTGAATTTCTGTTTGTGGACTCAACAAATCCACAGGCATGTACCTGGCACTTTTGGCAAATTTCTGTTCCTGCACTCTGTGGTTGCTCATCTGTTTTGACTGTGTTCACTGTGTTGACTACCAGATGTATTGAATGTCTGCAAGAGTGTCAGTAAAGACCACTGCAGTGTTCACCACAACCCTGGCGCACCGAAAAGACGACGAAAACTCAGAACAGTGACTCTGCTTGTTTTACTTTTCATCGTATTCCACCAGGATTGAGCTGCGAGCTTTTTTGACAGTGGCTTCATGTTCTGACTGAGCTGGATTCGTACTGTTTTACACACGCCGAATGCAAAACTTCTTCGGCGTGTGTATCGAAATCATGGCACGCGTTGACCATACCTTTGGTGGGACCCTTCAGTGATTTGTGAGCCCCTACTGTGGACAAGGTCTGCGACTCCCCCACCCCCACCCCACACACCGGAAATGACATACTCGGGGTATCGCGCGCTTTATTTTCTCCGATCTCATACGATTCATGTGCAGTATCTCACAAAATGTTTGCTCGTACACCTGCAGGCGCAAATTGTCGGGAAATCATCTGTTCCCGTGACGTCGACCAATTCGGAAGAGTGATCAACAACGGCCCCGTGTTCAGGGTGAGCTGCGAAGAAGGGGCTTGGTCCTGTATCTTCGCCTCCCCGACCGATTTGTTTGGTTTCCGAGAATGTGTGAGAGGCAAGTACATCGAAACACAGCCTTTCATTCTTTTGCTGCGCACAAATCTGACAAATCTATGCAAGGTCTTAATTTGGTTTGTGTGGATTTATTGGTGTGTGTTGGTGTCGCTCTTCGAAACGCAGCAGATTGTCATGCACATGCAGAGGAATGATGCATGCCAGCTCAGAAATTTGCGTTGAGCAGACGAAGAGACGAACGTCTGCTCTTGCTTTGCAGGATTCCTGAGTATTAGAGATGACCCAACGTGCAAAACACCCAACATCACCAGGGATTTCGTCAACCGAAGATGTCCAATGGATCAGGGTGTGACGAACGACTACCAGTGCGATGGAGGGGTTGATGCACCGAACGCTTTCTGCCTCGGCGGCAGATGCTGCTGTGATACAGGTGAGGCTCAAGGCGCCTGCAAACCGTCCGTTGTCCTCACTTTTTTGTGTTGTCAACAGACAAAAATCCTGATATTGATGTGAAGATTTTACAATGAAGACCATCTTTTCCCCTGTGTGTGTTTTGTGTCAGAAACTCAGACTAGCTTTCTTTGAACGACAAGTTTTGTTGAACGTGACTGGCGCTCAAAACAGAGGACGCTCTTCCTTGAAAGGACGAACAAAACCTCTTCCGTGTGTCTTTCTTGGTGCTCGTTTCCTGTCAACCGATCACCTTGAGGTCATTGTCGCTCTCTCTCATAGCGTGCGAGTTTTGTGCGCGTTTCCCAGAATGCAACGTAACTGTGTCGGTATGCCCTGGCATCATTGTTCAGGCCCCACACAAGGAGCGTGTTCATCGGAGCCGATGACCAACATAGAAGCCACAACGTCGACTCCCGCGACCACAACTGTCCCAGAGACAACCACTTGCGTTGGTGGTACGATCCTCGTGTGGAGTCCTGTTGTTGGTTTTTGTCGTGTTTCGTGTTGCACGGGCCTGACTGCGTGCCCTTGGTCTTTTGTCCCGTTCGCACATTCGGATAGATTCGTGGGCACAAAGTGAAATTGTGCACCAGTGTTCGATGTCGAACCTAGTGTTGCGCTTGAAACTTTTGCAGGGCTTTCGCAGCTTCAAAGTACCATTCTTCTCTGCAGGAACAGCCAGCAAAAAGACAAAAGCACTGCAACTGCGCTCACTGTTTGCATGTTTCAGAATATTTCGTCTGTGCGTGACGCCGAAAGTTACTGGTTGTTGTATTTTTGCGATTTTCTTTCAAGACTGTTTACAACTTTCGCTTTTGGGGTACACTTGGTGAAAATACACAGTTGTGTACAGTTTGAGGCAATGGAAGGTCAGATCTCTGGATTGGAGAAAGTGTTATTTTCACACTGCTGCTGGCATCGTGTTTCTAACAAGACAAAACGGCAGACAAGACAAAACTGGTCACATCTGCGCACGAAGATGCTGCAAATTTCATAGCAGAAAAATGCTGTCATTGACAGATCTGAAATGCGATTGGTTGAAAGTTGCCATGCACTGTTTGCGCTATGTTTTCCCCCCGAAAACTTACATATCTGTGTTATTTGGCTTTCAGGGGCATCGAATGGTGTGTGCACAGATGGTAAGACCAATTTAATTTTCGTGTCGACAAATTTTGGCTACGTTTTCGTTCGTTTTCGCCGGGAAAAATCTTTGATGACACTGTTCCTACATCAACACGTTGCTTGCAAGACCTTCAAAACACCGCCAAAGCCCAGCTAACAACTCTTGCTTGCGTACCGGTAAGGTTTCCTCCGTCAAGCGCACTAAGGGGCATTTGGTTGCACTTTTTTGACACACATTGACCTGGAAAAGGCAATTTCTTGTGTGGTTCTTCATTCTCAGTCTTTCCAATTACGATAATGCACACAGACTGACTGTGGCACATCTTTGCATTTTTATGCCCGCGGCATTCCGTCGAGCCGTGGGCAAAGTGCTGTGGGTATCGTTGCTTTCGCTTGCCCAGTGTGTAGAAGGGGTATTTTTGAAAAAAAAAAAAAAAAGGTAGGGGGAGGGTAGTAAATGAACCAAACATTTGGTTTTGCCCAAGCAGTGAAATGAGGGGTTGGTTTGCCCAGCCCCCAATCACTCCCTGCAAATCAAAATGAACTGAACTGAAAACCTGTGGGAAATTCACCTGTTCAATTCTTTTTTGGGTTCTCCGGGTGGTGGTGGGAAATAAACTAAAATAGTTGGTTTGCAAAAGTCAAGGTTTACTTTTTATGAGTCTCCCGAGCACAAAGGCCTGTAACATTCCGCGGGCTTTTCGATATTTCATCTCTTGTTTGGCAAGGGCATGGGTTTGCTTGTGGCTAACACGTAGAATTGTCTTCGATGGAAGCTGCCTTCTTCAGGAGTACTGGCAGAAGGTGCACGCTCAGGTTCGTCCCAACGTGGTTGTGTCAGTTTCAGTAGCTGTCGGTTTATGTGTTCGTGTGTTTTCTTGTGCAACACTCCCTGCAACCTGTCTTCATTGGTAGAGCATTTTTGCATTGTTTGTGTTTCGAGAAAGCTGTGTGCGGAAGAGTTTTTTCTTGGTTCAAAGAACCAATTTGTGCACAGACTCTACAGGTCGCTTGATGTGATTTGTCACCTTGTTGTTGTTGTCATACCTGTGCAAACTCGTCTCCGATTTCTACTTTGAGGGAGCACTCTTGCGTTTCCCGTGTGTGGCAGATTGTGTTGGCGGCTACTGGTGTGCACAATTTTCTTATTGCTCATTGCAAAGACAAGGTGTGGTCCGTGGCATGTCAAAAAAACTTGAGATGACATTTTTGGCAGATGAGCAAAAAGCCAAATGTCTTGTCTCGTATGGTCTTGTGACGCTTGACAACGAGAAATGGTTGAAATCCAGATGCGGGAGATCAAAGAAGCTGCCGCAACGCTCAGCTGCCTTGTTGGATCTGCTCAAAGGGGTTCAAGTGTGTTCTGGGTTCTTTGGTGGAGAACTTTTCGTTGTTTGCAAGGTTTCTTTTCACAATTTTTGTCATCAGAAGCAGTTCACCATGTTTCGTGTTGCTGTCAAAAACAACGCACACAATTGATCAGGGCCAAATCTCTTTGCAAAGAATTTGGGTGAGACCTCGTTCAAGTATAAAGTGACCCTCAAATTTCCAGGGAACCATGTTTTTGAGTCCACGGTGCCAAATTCAGGTGAACGTCCCGAGAATTTGAAGAAGCGGCACGTTGCAACTGTTGTCGGTTGTCCCGGAGGCCTCCTGATGACGGCAGACCAAAAGTGAACAAGACCCCAATATCAGTTGATAATCGTTGTTGAAAAGACATTGAGACACTGACAGTTTGTTTTGCTCGTTGCGGGAGTTATTTTTGCAAAAGTACAGTGCAAGGTGCAAGGTCCAAGAACTTCGTGAAAACACAGTTTCACTTTTTCAAACATTTGATAAGAATTGTATTTTCTGATTCGCAAAAACAAAATTCAAAGATTCAACCGCTACTGAAACTGCAACCACTTCGGCGGTCATGACAACAAATGCGGCTCCTGTCAGTACAACTGAAGCAAGTTCCAGCCAAACGTCGTCCACTGCCACTGAAACATCGACTAGTGCCACTGCTTCAGAGACCTCACCAGTAACAGACACTGCTCCAGTAACCACACCAACAGCAACAACGGACACAAGCACAGACCCAGCAACGACAGCTTCCGTTCCAGAGTCCGCACTCGGAGTGCGTATCGCCGGCAGACTTACAGACAGGGAAGTCCAAGACACTCTGGCTGTCATCAGGGGCCTCGTAGATCCAGGTGAACAAATTGAATGCTTTCCGTATTCCGTATTTGCCAAATGACATTTGTGTTCAAGTGCAAACATGAATGAAGTATGATGTTGCAGGAATCGAAGTTAATCTGCCAAATTGGGACGAACGAATCACACTTGATGGGTCAGTAAACCTGTGGGATTGAAGTCTGCAATAAAAATTTTGTGGAGTGTTTGGAAAAAAGTTCATACTGATTTCACTGTCCCTGGCAGATACTGCTTCACCGACTTGAACGTGACGTTGTCTGGACCTGGTTCCAACGGCGTTGACCTGAATTCCATGATGCGGCAAGTGAACATGGAGCTCGGAATCGACACTACGCTCACGTTCAAGTCCATGGTTTCGCTGGTTCGTTTGCGTCTTTTCATTGTTGAATCTACGAGACATGCTCGCCTGTGGAGACATCAATCGCAATGTGTTAGTGAAAACCGCTAAGATTACCTTGTTAATTTGTTGCAGTCGTCATTCAAGAAACAAGACACTTTCAAATTTTGTTTTGCTGGAGAGAATGTTGACGTCATGTTGGACACGTTCCTGTGGAGCCTTTTGGAGACACAGCTTGTGACCTACTTGAGCAGCGTTTATGGTTTGTGCTCTCTTGTTGTTTTCAAGTAAAATCATCACATGATCTGGGTCAGCTGCAGATTTGGAAAAAGAAAAAGACAAAACACAACAACACCGTCTCTCCATGGTAATCGCGGATATTTTTCTGCGAAATGTCTGGCAATGCGAACTATACGTAGAAGACAGTTCTCCAATACAAACTTGGATTGTACAATTGATGCGAAAAACCACCCAAATACGGAACTGGATTCGTGTGTTTGCGGTGAACCACAGCTCCGTGTTAACGTCAGTCTCACTGATGATCTTCTCCACCTCTGAGGCTCAACATTTTCTTGAGTCCTTTGCAGTTAGCTTTTTGAAAGTTTGCAACTCTTCCTTGTTGTCTGCACGAGAGTTTTCGACCTGGTATTTTTGTGTTCGCAATGACTACGTGCATATGGAAGAGCTTTGCAACTGAAATTGCCACTTCCACATTGGAGTAGATAGGCACCTAACGTTCACTTCTATCTTTCAGACCTATCATCCTTTGGAACCATCACAGCCCAGATTTTGCGTGGAGTTGACGTGATTGGAGATGACACGTATGCCACTGAAACACGAAATTCTTGCATGCACACACACATGTTGCAACCTATGACGGTATTTGTTTCCTTCCCCACTTTCAAAAAATGTCCTGTTTCGTTTTAGTGACGGGCTCATTGGCACGTCGTCGAAGGTTGTGTGTCTGTACGTCATCCTGCTTTCTGACGGAACACCAATCAGCCCCAGAACTCTTGGCTTCGATGCAAGCGCCAGCTGTTCACTGACACCATCGCTGGTGAGGCTTGCCACAAAGCTGTGCACATGCAGAGAAGGTTTTCTTCGCGTGGCGTCGCGTTTGGAATCAAGAAGTTGATCGTCTTTGTGTGCTTCTCAAAGGATGCGCAGCTGAATCTAGTAAATCAATTCGCCGGTGTGAGTTGCTACTCGGGGGCGTCTTGGAGAGAAAGGCCCGACGCGTGGAGACTCTTCTTCCCCGGCGACCTGCAGTACGACGATGTTCCAAACGTACTTGACGTGGTGCAAGACTATTGGAGAAACGCTGAGGGTGGGGGTAAGTTGAAACACCTCTCCGCATCAAAAACGCCGGCCGTTGGGAAACGACAGTGGCGCTGGAAAATTGTATTGAATGCTTGGAGGCCTCCGCAAGATTGTGAACAGGTTTGATGATTTTCCGTCTTTGCAGCGTACTCTGGCGCAAGCTTGGTGTTCGGAGACCTGCAACGTGTTCTTCTGCTTGATGGGTACGGAGAACCGGCACCGAACGGATTCTTGATGCTCAATCACTTCGTGAACTGAGAATAATTCTCTTCAAGGCAAAACAGGACAACAGCGAAATTCTCAATTTCAGGTCATGGCTCACAAAGATGACGTATTTTGTTGTGCTGGACACATCAAACACCCTCGTGTCATCGTTGAATCTGAACATCACGGGTCCAAGAGAAGACATGTTTGAGTCGGTCACAGCGGACTGGACAGGTCGCTACGACTTCAGTTCCGCGATGTTGGCGAGGATCAGCACCCTGCGGGCCTCGCTGAACGAGGACGCAGAACACATCACCGAGTCCTCGGGCGAGGTGTGTCTCACACACAACTTGAACACGGTCCCTCTCAATGCGTGACCTTGTTTGGGTGATTGACTGTTTGGTTTTCTTGGATTGGTTTCAGTTGTTCCCTGACTCTCAAACTTTCCGGGTGTTGACGTTGGACCGTCTCCCGATTCAAATTAATGGCGACGTCGCGGCACTGTGGGAGGATCTCGTGAAAGGACGGAATTTGGGTGCGTTGTTTCACAGTCACTGAAATGTTGGAAAGGAAACCAAACACCACAATTTGGCAGTCGCTGTTACGATGCGCTCTTTCTTGCCTTTCAGGGTGGGCAGGGGCAAGTCTTGTTCCAATCAGGGCGATTGAAGTTGTTGACCCGAATGCGTGAGTTCAGTGTACTCTACTTACTCGCCTTCAGAACAAAGGAAAACATGTGGCTTGTCTTTCATCTGCCGTCACCTCGGGTGTCAAGAAAAGGCAGTTTTTGGAGAGACAAGAAACTCTCGACTCTGCACTCTGACTCATCTGTCACCATTCCAGTAATCGCCTGCACTCAGACGTGGTCTTTGCGTTGACGAACGCAAACGCGGATTTGCTTCCCCTGGATTACAGACGAGGGCAAAGCCGGGAACCGACTCTTGCTCAATATCAGGCAAAATTATTTGGCAGTTTTTGATTTAAAGTCTGTTCAATGTTTTATTCTTTGTTTGAACATGTGAAACGTAGTGTGCTGAGTTTTGACCTTGTCTGATCTCTCAACAGCTACCAATCGCCGGATTTGAACGACCAGACACCAGCGCAGTGCAGGTACGTTGAGACACGTAGTCAGATGAAATAATTTGGTTTTCTCCAGGTTGAAAATTGCTTGTGCATTTGGTGGTTTCTTGTGCAACTGGCAAATACACGAGTCTTCTCTGTGGCTGAATAACTTGTGGTCAACACGTTGCAGGTTGTTGTGGATGCGACGATCGCCGGTGCGCGTCGCTTTGACCTGAGGAGTTTGTGGAGCTTCTCTGTCGTGTCCGGTATTTACAACCAGCAAACCAGGCCTGGCGACTGGATCGACTGGATTGAGACTGCATGGAGAGCAAAGAATCCAGGTGAATCCAGTTTTCTTTCAGCGTGCGACTGCCTTTGCGGCGTGGGGCGTGTCAGCAAATCATGCACTCACGACAAACAAAAGGCGAGGTCTTCCCCCATGTAGTCGAGAGTACGTGTTGCACAAAGGAAATCTGTATGACCTCAGGAGCTACAAGAGGCTAGACGATCAAGTTCAGAAGAGAGGACGTGTCAAATTAATACCTTTATTCTGTTTTGGAGATACAAAAGGGCATTTATCAACACAAACCCCTGTCGCACTCTTTGAAGGGCATGGCAAAACACATGTTCTTAAAAGGGTCTGCAGCAGTTCACCACCCATATTGAGCACTGTTCTTGGTGGAAATCTCAGTCAAAAACACTCCAGGTCTGGGTTCCAAAAGGCCCATCGACGAAAACAAATTTTTGTTTTGCATTGTAGGGTGGAGCAATGTTCCACTGACCTTTCGCCAGAGGTATCTTGGGGAGGCAGTGAGTGAAGCAACTGAGTGAGTTCACACTCGTATTCTCTTCTGTCTCATGTTTGCGTCTCCACCCGTGACCTGGCATCGCCAATTTTCACAAAAAGACAGAGGCGTTGCATTCCTACTTGACTAAGATGCTGTCAGCAACACGAAACAACTCAACTCCTTTCGCAGGGGAGAAGCAACGACTTACTTCTACTCCGTCTGCTACGAGAACAACGTGGGTGTGACTGAGTGTCTGGATGTGCGTCACCGGCGCAGCCAAGAGCCAACGTGGCAGGATATCGACAACGTCATTCCCGACAACTTCCGCTACGTGGACGGACGCGAGATCGAGTTCGTGCCGCGCGACGCGAGGCTGTTCCCGCGCCGCGACCTCGTCGAGCTGCTCGTCCGCTTCGCGCCGTTGCCCGACCAGAAGGACGAGCTGGCTGCACTGCTCACGGACTACATCAACTCTCTAGCCCCCTGTGAGTCGCTTGATCCCGTTTTGTGGTGGAAAAACGTAACACGCATCACATACTGTTTACGGCATGCGGCCCGCGACAGCACAAATTTTGCGCAAGAATGTATCTGCCATTCATTTCCTGAAAGGTGCAAACAGAACAAAAGCAAGAAACGAAGGGGATCCCGAGTTTGTCACAGGCTGAAGTTATGAGACCAAAAAGTTTCAGCCTGGTGCCCTCTCCCGGCAATCAAAAACGTGGGCTCTTGAGCAAAAGTTGGATTCAGAAAATTTCGGCCTTGTGAGACCTCCTCCCCCCGCCCCCAAACAGAACTCAGGCTCTGGAGCAAAAGTTGGACTTGGAGAATTTTAGCCAGGTGAGACCCCCCCCCCCGCTGCATTGCATTGTGGTGTTGTCTGTTTTGTATCCTGTGAAACCGAGGGCAATCCACATCGTGCTGTACACAATGAGATATGCTAAAGTTGGCGTGTGTCCACACTGGAAAGTGTTCGTATTTTGCAATCACTGAATCGACTTTAACGCGAGTGACAATTTTCTTTCCAGTTGGAGCCACCAGGGTGACGGTCACTGTTGTCAGCATCAACACTGAAATCGTGTACAGGGAAGACACTCGGTGTGTTTCAAGTCCCGATTTTAATCCAAAATCCAAACATTCAAATCCACAAAAAAGAGCACGTTCAACAGAAACTAAATTTTGCAGGTCACCCATGTTTGGAATACTGCTCCTCATAAAGGAGAGAATCAGCGGAGCTGTGGTGATACCCCAGGGCATTCGACCAATAACTCAAGCCGGCCTCAACAACATCGTGTTCCGAGCCCCCGGCGACCAAAGTCGGAACAATCTATTCGTGAGCACAAGTTCGATGAATTTTCTTTGGGGGTCCGACCCAACAATGGAATGGTTCAGAGTGGTGCTTGTTGTGTGTGACGTATAAACGTTGCCACTGCCCAGAGCTTTATTTCCCAGTACATCCGTTGTTTTTTGACTTGTTTCAGACGAGGTCAGAAATCCCTACTCGGATCTACAGAAAGCACCAACTTTTCCCTGCCTTCTTCGGCTCGTGCATCGCTGTCAGAGACTACCCTGCTATTGAAGCAGCCCTGGCTCGCGCTTTCCTCAATGCCTATCCAGGTTAGCCTGGACACACTGCCCCAAACCTGTTGTTTGTTTTCAAACAATGAAACCTCTGCAACACATTTTATCTGTTCTTTGGCTCTTTCGCCAGCTGCATTTTGATTTTTGAATCTGCGTCTTTCAGCGTCAGGGTATTCCAACATAACTGCAAGAATTATCGCCGTTCGGTTTGCTTCGGTTCGCGGCGCCGTCGGCGAGACGGTGGACAAGGTTTTGTACCGGCTCCAGGACCAGGATGGGCGCCTCGTGTCTGCAATCTGGGAACTACCTCCCGCAACCTCATTTGTCCGCACGGAAATAGACACCATAGTCAACCCACAGGTGCATTCCTCTGACTCGCTGTCGTACAAACGTGTTGACTGAGGACATGACGCTTGACCGTTCTGTGGTCAATTCTCGATGACAAGACTTCTGTCCAATTTCATCTTGGAAAAAACTTTCGTGCAGGGAAACACCTATGAAACCCTGGACTTGTATCTCCACCAAGTGGACGGCTACGAGAAGGCAGTGTCCATCATACTCAACAGACCAATTGATATCAGGGACAACTTCTTCACAACTCAACTGGAAGAATGGCTGAGAGATCAGTTGGACCTGATTGGTGAGTGTGCGCAGAATGCGTGTGTTGGATGGGTTCAGTTACAAAACTTGTGTCCTCCAAAGAAATCACGACCAAATCTTCTCGGCCCCTTCTTTGCAGGTCGGAATGGTGCAACCCCGTTCAATGTGGAACTGTTGCGGGTCAGAGAAGTCTTGGTTGCAGAAGCGACGGCGTCAGTGGACAAAGGGTAATGTCGCGCAGAGCCTGCATTGTTGCAATCTTTCCATCGAAGCACAGTTCCTATCAGAGAAAATGAGGCATGTCGTCTTGTTCTTGCAGTCACAGTGTTTGGATGCTGAACATGTTCTACCGACTGAACGGAGCCATCATATCGCATCAATCCCTGCAACGTTTCGGTGCTCCAGAGATAGCATCATTGAATTCCCGACTTGCGAGGGAAGTCGAATCAGAACCTGGAGGGCCAAGAGGTGTGAGCATACCCAGTGAAGACAAATAACACATGCACTTTGCGCAAACTCGTCGCAAACAAGTCCACGCTGCTTTTTCCGTTTTCAGAGCTGCGAGTCCTGAATGTGCCTCCAGAGCAAACTGCAGTGTACTCGCGCGCCTTCAGTCTCTTCCTGATCCTGCCACTTCAGTCAAACGACTTCTCCGCTGTGCAGACGATTATTTTGAACAGTTACAGAGCAGCTGTTCGAGGTAACCAGAGCCGCGCTCCTCCAAAATGTCTGGCAAAGAGCTGGTGACAAGAGGGGTTGCACAGCTTTGAAATCGTACTGCAATTGTATCGTATTGTGATTGTATTTTTCAGCGTACAGTTCGAGTTCGCTGGATTTACAAGTCAATGTCATTGGGTGGAATGAGGCTTTCAATGAAGGGTAATCGTTTGGAACTCTCAGCACTGTCTGTTCTGCCTTTCAAAAAGAAGCTTCAATTCTGTCAGCCGTGTTTCTTTTATATTTTTTCATTTTCTCACACCGACGATTTCAATTGCAGCGCATTTGCATTCGACGTTCGAGTGCACATGTGGGTGACTCTGGGTGCCGCCCCAGTGAGTTTGTGCTCGGAGGTGGAGGAGCCTCTCGACTGGCAAGGAATTGCGCGAACAATGGGCAACCAAGGACTGCGTTCAGCGTTGAGTAAGTCGGTCATTTGGACTCCTACATGTGCCTGCTTCTACAGGATGAAATCTTTCACCAAAACTCTGTTTTCAACCATTGTCGGGCGTCTGTGCTTCACTCCTTTTGTGACAGGTGTCTCGTCATTGAGATTGGGAAGGAAATACTTTCCACATGCAACTGGCAGTGTTGCCGTTTCCTTGCCACGAGCGAACTCTGTGGACGGGAACATCCATGCTGCTTATACTGGTTGCAGGATTGCCGTACATCGCTGTTGCGCCGGTGACTAACCTGCCGCGTCGGGAGCAGTGTCAGATGTTCGCACTGCAAGGGCCGATGTCAGAGGACGATCGCCCCGCGGTCGTAGAAACATTGGTTCGCGGACTGGATGTCAACACAGGTCAAGATTGTTGCGGCTCTCCACGCATTGAAAGTTGGCCCTCTCTCAAGAAGAGTTCAGTCGATCTCTTTGGTTCGAACGACAACTTTTCTTTTGCAGGGGATGGCTTTTCTCTCTCAATTCAAAGCAGCAAACCTGCGTACACCGAATACATGAGGTACCAACAGCTTTCCGCCTCACCTCGATGTTCACATCAATTTGATTTCTTTCCTGTCCCCTCCATTGCCGCGTGCACTTCAAAAATGTGTGTGTTCCTCAGGTGGTACACGATGCTGGCTGTTTGTCTGCGAAATGCGCAAGGAGTGTGGCAATCTGTGTCCATCCTTCCGACCTGGAATCCAATCCCAGCCAACAACTATTTCAACAGTGAGAGACTTTTTGCTGTTTGGTCAGATTTGCTTGGATCGAACCTGACTCTCATGAGCACTCAATGTTTTGTTTGATGAAAACTTGCACGACGTAAGCAATGTTGATATCAACCACCCCCAGTTGTGTCATATCCCTTCTTGTCTGGCATTTCCAGGCGTGAGGAACAACTTGCGGTTGAGAGGCTACTCGTTCGTGACGGGAGCCGCGCTGCGGGATCTCAATCCCGTCCTCGCCCACCACATGTTCCGGTTTATGACGCGTCCTGCGATCCTGATCGAGGACCACGACACCTTGGAGCGGGGCCTTGTCAACATAATGAGAGACAGGGGAGGTGACTATTCCGCGCAGAAGCTCCGTGCTTGCTACGTTGCGAAACTTTACAATGTCTGCTTTTGAGCTTGATTGTGCTGCGTCTTGGAAGATTGAAAGCATGCAGAGACTGTGTGTCCATTCTTTTCGCCGTTTGGTTCCTTGTGAAAAACGCACTCGTGTGTATATTGTATGATGCACATCAATAGTTTGGCCCATGTTTTTGGTACGCAGGTCCTTTCAAAACAATCAGAACTCCCTTGCGCAAGACACACACCATTCTTTTGATTGTGTGGCAAAAAGGTGCGACATGGACACGGAACCAATTGGTAAAACGGCACTGTCGACACAGAATGAAACTCTTGGTTTCCTTGCATCACTTACTCGTGTTTATGTCTTTCAGATTTCTCAAGTCTGAGCGCAACAGTAGCGTACAAATGGGAAATCGTCAACCCAGCAGAGTACGTTTGTGTTTCTCTTCGGCCACAGAAGGTTTTTAGTCGCGCGAGCGCGACTTAAGTGATCGGTATCTGTCTGTCTGTTTGTCTGTCTGTATCCACCTCAGTTTCCATGATGTAGTGAGGGGGGCGGGTTACATGGGTTTTTTTCTGGAATGTTGGAGTCGTGGACTCAGAAAAATTTTCACTACCTCCTGGAAACAAACCTGTGTGACCCCCCCCCCCTCCTCACGACGTCATGGAAACTGAGAGAATGTTGGAGTTTTGGACTTTGAAAATTTTTTTGCCGCCTCCTGGAATGAAACCTGTGTGACCCGCCCCCCCCCCCTCACTACGTCATGGAGACAGATATACGGATGCAACTCAACGCGCGACACAATGCCAGGGACATTGTCGTGTTTTTTGTTGTTTTTTTTTTTGGAAAGAATTGAGGCACTTTCCCAGTGGAGGTAACAGATTTCACTGACGCGAATTATTCGGTGTTTTCAGAGGCATCGCTTATGAAACGGGAATTATACTTCGTGGAGCTACAGCAGGCCAACCAGTGGGAACCTTGTCATCTCTTTGGGTTGACACTTTGTCGAGTGCCGAGCGACTTGACCTTTTCGGATTTTTTGTAAGAGTTATTTTGTTTTCACATGTTTATTTACTCTCGATCACAACAGCAACAATATTCGAGCACACATAGCCCGCACAACCACACTATTGAGGCATTTAAAATATGTTTTCTGAGAAGATGAGCGCCTTGTTTTGTGAACAATCAAAATAAATATTGGGTACACAAATTATTTAAATGAAGGTCAAAGTAAAAATATTTTGCAATTATAATAGAATCTACATATTTTTCCTTCAAGTTCTTAACATACAAAATTTAAGTTTTTAACAGAGAGGCATATTATTTTAACTGGAGATAAGAATCAACATAATTCTTCAGCAAAAACTTTAATTTTGTAATAGATTTAACATTCTGGATAATTTGTTAGAGTTCAGTGTTTCATTCTTTCACCTCGCCTTTGAGCACGATGCACCTTTCAGCGTGAACTGTGCTTTCGTCTCTGACACGCAATCCTGAGTTGTTGCTGGCCTCATTGATTCCCTTTTGAACAGTTTGATCAACTGTGTGACCAAATCGCAGGTATCCGGAACCGACGAAAATGAATTGTACACAAATCGTCTCTTCCCGGACGAAAATTTCATCATCCCGCCGTTCATGTGGTACCCTCCACCCACACCATGGCCGTGGTGGTACCGGCCATACCAACAACAATGGTACTTGGGTGAGTTTTGACACCAACAGACCAAACAAGTGTGATGAAAACAAGACAGCTTGGAAGACACAATCGGCGATCCAACTCAGACCTTGCTGCCTCGTTTGCAGATGCTCCAATTCCACCTCTGCAAATCAACAACACTGCGAGAGCCTACAGGGATCTGCTTCGTGCGGAAACCTTCATCGGCGTCGATGATGAAGTTCAATTTGTCTGGCAAGACGAAGCCTTCATTGATGGGTGAGCTCAGAACTTTTGCCGTTGTTGCACAATTAGTCGTAGTGGGAGTGCGTGCGTGTACGCGTGTGGTGCAATCAACTGTGTTATTCGTCACATTGTTGGGGCTGTGTACTGGCTGGAACACGTCGAGCATTTTGGTGTTGTGTTGTGCTTCTCGTGAGCTCTCTCCCACAGTGTTGGTCGATCTAAATTGTTGTCTTTCACTTCAGCACAAAGCGAACTGGTTTAGGTCTGCTGTTTGTCAGCATTTCTTGAGACGGATGTTGAAAAAGTGATGTCTGGGCATTCACAAGTTCCAAATCCAGTTCTTGTTGTGTTCCAGAACACTACGGTACAGCATTTCTCTGTCAGTGTTCAATCGACGAACCTGGCCGTTGCCGTGGACCAAGAAGTATCGTTGGTTTGACCTCCCAATCCTGCGAACCACGCCGCAGCAATCGCTACAAGTCATGCAGGACGCTTTGGATCTCGCGGGCGTCAGCTCAGTGCAGGGGCAGAGCGTACAGGTGGTGGGAACTCCCGATGCTAACGCCGTCAGCATCAAAGATGCCTTCAGGGTCGGCTTCAACTGCTTTATCCAGGTATTCTGCTGGAACCAGAAGTTTGTTTCTGCACAGTATCTCAGTTCTGTCTTTTTTATTGTTGTTGTTTGCTCTCAGGTTCCTGATCAGGACCCGTTGGCAGAACGTCTCGAGGTGGCTTTCAGACTCAACAGACCACGTGGGTACCAGTTAGTCAGCTCCAGCAATTTCCATCTTTTGCCATAAACTGTTGTTGGTTACAAGACTATAGAATGACATCAAATACTTTCAGTGTTTCCGGGTGCCGCAGTTGAAAGCCTTGGTCAGGTCGAATATCTTGAGTAAGTTGCGAAACATGTTCTGTTCTCACTTGACTCGAGACTGAACTGACTCCTCGTCCAATGATCAAGGCATTGGCCAAGAACAAGATCAAAAAAGCAGGGTTGTTTTCCACATATTTGTCAGTACTTGCACAGCTGTGTCACAAAGAGCCACGCTCAGAAATGAAAGCTGGGTCATCTGACGAGAGCTGTGTCGCAATGACAATGCTATTGGGCAAAATTCGACCAAATGGCTTTGGCCTTTTCGGCTGGCCTTCCTTTAAAACGCGCACTTTTCTTTTTCCAGTGGGCAGTGGAACTTCTTTTACGCGGCCAGGGACAACGACGGACTTATACCCAGAACCTGTGTCGTTCCCCCATCTGAGGCTGCGATTCGTTCCCAACTGGACGACCTGCGAATCACGGGAACAACAGACCAGCAAGTCAACGGAGTTCCTCTTCGTTCATGCCTTGTGACTCCTCAGCCAATTGGTAATTCATCAAAGATTCCAAAAACCGAGCTTGTTGAGTTTGAGCTGTGAGACGAACGACCAACTCGAAAATGTGCAGAGCAACGATTTTGCCTGATCAGTGCACTCAAAGAGACGTCACTTGATTTTGCTGCAGTGAATGAAAGGTTCGAGTCACTTGCCTGCTTTGTGGTGGAACGTTTCGTGCGCGCAGCAGACTTTCCCGGCCTGGAAGCAGCGATTACTGTTGCTCTGGAAGACAGTGGAGTTACTGGAGGTAATTGCTTCTCTCCGCTGTTTTGAAACTTTGAGCATCACATTTTGAGGTCTCAGTGAAGGTCAGAACATTGACAACATTTTGTCGACTGGTCAGTCCCAAACAGCGGCACATTATTTTTTCATTCAGAGATCGTTGTGATCGTCGTAAGTGAACAAGAAGTCAAGTTCCTTCCTGCCCAGAATGGAGAAAGGTATTTTGTGCTGCTATTTGCGTCACATCACGTTGCTGTGCGCACGTTGTTTCCCAGTCCCACCGATTGACCGCCATTTTTTTCTCAGGAGGAAGGGAGTCTTGATTTGCAGCGCAGTCGTCGTCGACTCGGTCCTGCTCGACTTCCGCTTCGTCCCTCCACTCGACACCTCCATCTTGCAGGTGCGTTTCCTTCCGACGCACACGTCCTGGTTGCAGGGTTCCCACTCTACCTGGAAAACCTGGCAAATCACAGCAAACCTGGAAAAACAAGGGGTTTTCAGCAAAACCCTAGAATAATGTTTTCAAACCAATAATTTTTTTTATTTTTGAGGTATAGCTTTTAGTACTTTTTATGGTGTATCTTGTCATAGCTAAGTGCTAGATATAGGGACTTACCAAAATATTTTGTATGGCAAGCTCTTGTGTTGTTGCTTTTCAAAATAGTTGTTTTTTAGAAATACAGTTTTCCCCCTGAAGGGCTGTGCCCTGGGTAAGTGACTGTTGAGGTGAGGGTGGGCTGGGGTTAAAACAGTAAATAGGGTTTGAAACTGTGGCCTTAAGGACACCAGACCAGGTTAGGGTTGGAGTCCCAACCCTATTCCAAAGGTATTGGTCACAGGAGTAGCCCCTGTGAACCTATTGCCTACCCTAGACCTGAAGTTACTTTTGGTATAAAAGCCCAGTTTTGATAAAGACCTTTGTTTATCAAATCAAGTACCATGAGGGAAAGAGCTGATAAAATTCAGAGAGAGATCTAGTAAATTGAAGACAAACTAAAGAAAATCATTTTGTTAATGTGTTTTGGATATTCAGAAATTTAAACAACCAACCCTATTCTAAACACAGCATACTTGGTCCAAGGCAATTGTTACTGCTTCTGTCAAAAAATATTGAAAAAATAGTCAAAATTATTTTTTGCTTGTTTTCCTTTTCCTGTACCAAAATAGAGGTGGAGATTGCCTTGTACAATTCTAGAGATTTGAAATCTTTCCTCTGAAGTTTGTCTGCTCTTGAAAACTTAGAAACTAAATTTTCATTAGTCAGGCACCTTTGCTTTTCTGCTAAATTGTACATGTCTTATTGTATAGCTAGAAGGGGAGGCTCAGCTTCTAGGCAATGTGGATAGCAATAAAGATTTAGTTTTTTGCAAAAAAAAACAACAATCAAATGTAATTTGAATAGAAATTTTTTTCCAAAAAATACCTGGATATTCCTTTGAAAACCTGGGAAAATCATGGAAAAAATCATGGAATTTGTCACTTCGCTTCTGTGGGAACCCTGTGGTTGTCTTTCCCTCTCAGACTCTCACAAACTCGTTGTTTTGTATTTTTTTTTCAGAGTGAATTGCTGAACACGGTGGACGTGTTTGCGGACGTGCTTCCACAGCCTTTGAGGTTGTCGCGCTCCTTCACGCTGTACGTGGACAACCAGCTGAGTCAGCGGGACGCAGAGCTCATCACGGACAGACTCCGTCCCGTATTCAGAGCCATCGATCCAGACAGTGAGCACATGTGTCCTCAGATGAAATTTGTCGTTGAGAAAACACGTGCGCAGCAGGGAATGTTTCATTGTTGTTGTTGGTCTTTTGTTGTCACAGATTATGCCAATCTGCAAGTTGACTTCCTCTGTACGAAAGAAATTATTGCCTTCAGAAGGTGAGAGTCCATCGAGTTCATCGATGAACAGTTGAAATCGCTTTGCCATTCTTTCGTTTTGAACAACGTGTTGACATGTAGTGACAAGTACAGCAGCAAAGTGTCGTTTTCGTTTTCCAGCTTGAACACTGAACAATGCAATTTGGAGTTTCCGTACGTATTTTCGTCACAAAATATCTGTTGGACGCAACAGACAGAAGACAGCTTCTTTTTCTGCTGGGCCTCGTGCTTGGCGAACATTCACCTGTCAAGCAAAATAAACTTCACCTCACATCGAACTCTCATTTCAGAAACAGCGCCACAGCGATTCAGATGGCGCTGATACTCAACGGCGAACAGGTGGAGCAGCAGATTCCACTGCAGACGCTGCAGGTGCGACGTTCATTCTGCTTGAAAACCACACAAACATCAAACCCAGAAAGGACAGGCCATGAATTGTGGCAAATGTGTATCTCCAAGCCGATTGTTTACCGTTGCAGAGTGCTCTGTTCAACTTCCGCACGGAGAGAGACGAGGAGGTTCTCATCGTGACACCGGAAGCCAGCAACCCGCTGCTGGAATTGGAGTCTGTCCCGCACATCTTCATGGACGGCGTTCTCGGGGAAAATCAGTTTTTGTCATTTCAATCAGCGCTCCGGGGTCCTTGGGCAGAACTGCTCGGAAGACGTAAGTTTTGTCTGGTCTACACAGGTGTTCTCAACTGGCGCACAAAAACGCAAGCACTTGCATTGTAGAAACGGAAATAGACACTGCGCACAACTGTGATCAAAAACTTGTCCTGATTGCAGCTGCTGCTGAACTGGACATCACCATCTTGCGACAGGAAGACGGATTCAACCTCATGGACAGGTTGGTTCAGCAGATAAAAACAAACAAAAGAATAAAAATAATTATGGGGGAGAGAAAGAAAGGAAACGAGTATGTCTTACAGGTCATTTGTCTCGGAAATTTGCACAAACCCTGCTGTTTGGTACGTAGTGTCGTGTAACGGACTACGTTTCCATACGGATCTCAGTGACATTGCATTGTCACAGACATGTATTGCATCATTGAGTGGTCTTGACATTATTAGTGATAAATTGTTCTTTTTTCGTGACCTGGGTGAAAAACCAATGCATGACCAAGGTGCAAAATCCAATCTGTGACCTACGAGCGGGGGGGGGGGGTGGTTTAATAGTGGGTTGGAAATTTTAGTTTTTGGTGAGAGGT